>WPCJ01113203.1_pt1 | contig 66587 bp, 57 predicted proteins | sample 5399831 | NCBI WGS metagenome assembly WPCJ01 (sample SAMN12869470, study PRJNA574797) | sludge metagenome | isolation source: wastewater treatment of pH10 | place: China:Beijing | collected 2019-05-20
ATTGAAGCGCATGCCGCCCGGCGCGACATGCAGAAACGTCGCCATGACGATGCTGGAATTGGGCCTGCCGAACACCCACTCCTCATGGGGAAGGCGCTGCAATCGTTCACTGAGAAGACGGTCATTCGTCCAGCCAGCCAGTTCCATCACCGCTTCCAGATCGGCAGCAGTGGCAACCGTGTCAAAAAGACCAATCGGCGGGAAACGCGACGGGATCAGGCGATAGCTTGGCTGTGGCGCGGGATTGCGCTTCACGAGAACACCACGTCTTCATCGCGATAAGGTCGGAACTCGCGATCCAGTTCGTTCGGTTCCATATAAAGGCCGCCGCGCGCCGCATCCAGAAACCGGCGAGCTGTCAGCAAACCATCCTGCAGACCGCTTGTTATCAGGCTCAACGGCGGATGACCGCCGAAGACACCGGACTGATTGGGCGTGTGCAGCCAGCGGATACCAGCTTTCCCATCTGGATAAAGTACGCCCAGCGCCTGATGAATGCCAAGCACGGCGGACAAGCGCATCAGCACATCCACATCCAGCGTGATATCGCGACGTTCGCGCACCGCCTTCACCCAATTGTAATAGGTTGATCTTGAAGGCAGTCCCAGCACCATAAGCCGCTGCTGCTCGTCCAGCCCCCAGAGATCGGCAATAGCAAGAAAGGTGCGCAGGCCCGGTCCGCTCAACCGCTTGCGCGAATGCGGAGAAAAGCGGGCCGCATCGAGAATATCCGGTCCCTTGCCTATCATTGACTTCAACACCGCATTGCTTCTGGCCATGATTGCCTCCGATCGTCCAGATCAGAATATAGTCCAAATTTGGACTTTTGCAACCTGACGGTGTTTCAGCCGGTAAGACACGCTTTATTCGGCGGCGATAAGAGGCGTTTCGGCAGCCACGTCCGGCATTGTATCGAAATGGACCGGACACAGCGAGACATAGCCGTTGCGAATGTCCAGCACATGCGAATAGACATTCTGGCCGTTTTCAAGCCGCGGCAGCTTGTCCTCATGCATGATGCTGATGACGATGGCTTGCGGGCAGCGGGTCTTCAGCGCCTCATGGAACCGCATCTTGGAAGCCGGATCGAGGGCACCGGTTGCTTCGTCGAGGAAGATAATCGACGGCTTGTGCAAGAGAATGCGCGCCAGCACCATCTTCTGCTTCTGGCCTCCAGAAAGAACCATGTCCCAAGGCGTGCCATCGGCATCGGCGTCATTCATGCGCTCGATGAATTCGCCCAACCCCGCCTCGTGCAGCACAGCAGCAACAGCCAAGTCACTGAACAGGTTCTCATCGGCGGGCAGGCTGACAAGCTGCTTCAAGGAGACGGAGGGGAACTTGGCCTCCTGGGTCGCATAAAACGAGGTGGCATTCTGCGGATAGATGATATCGCCGGTGCCATATGGCCACAGGCCATTCAGCGCCTTTACGAAGGAAGTTTTGCCCGAACCGGATTCACCGCGCATATAGACCCAGTCGCCTGAACGAATATTGATCACGCCAGAGCGCAGGAACGGTGCTTCGCTGTCCGGTCCCTGCATGAGGGTGAGATTGCGTACCGACAGGCCGAAACGCGGATGCTGTTCGGCAAAAGCGAAGCGATTGATACCGGAGCGGCTGTAAAATTCCGTCGGATCCTGAACATTCTCGATGGCCTGCGCGAGGCCGATCACGCGGCCCGCATTGGCGCGCAGATTGGCAATTGCCGGCATGACCTGAATAAACCACGAGCAGTCATTGATCATCGCAGCGACGAGTTCCGCGCCCGTCACATAGTTACGGAAACTGACGGAGCCGCTCATATAAGGCAGAAGGCCCGGAATATAGGCAACGATACGGTTCGACAGAAAACCATAGGCTTGCGAGAAGGCGAGATAGGCAGCGTCGAAACGGTTAAGCCGGTTCCAAGTGCCATCGACATCCTTGTAGAGACGATCATTGACCGACCGCTGGACGGCTTCACCGCCGGATGCAGAAATCTGGAAACTGCGCCGCAGCAGCGTCGTCCACTCGCCACGATAGGAACCTTCGGCCTTCTGGATGCCGAGATTGAGGCGCTCCAGGCGTTTGCCGATCTTGATCGCGACCAGCGTTCCGAGCGGGACATAGATCACGATTGCAGCAAAGGCCAGAACGGCGCTGCCATAGCTTCCGAGGAAATCCAGTCCCTCTACGTGGGTGGACATTTCAATCAGCTTCTGGCCAATGAAGAAAGCAGACAGGAACACACCAACAATGCCCATGACGAGGCCGATGGCGCCGCCGGTCATGCCCTTGATCGATTCCTGCAGGCGCTGATCGATATTGTCCGGCTGATCCTTGCCCCTGCCCTGTTGCAGATGGAAATGCGTATGCTTGCCGTTCAAAAGCGCAGTGGAGAACTGGTCGTTCAGCCATTTGCGCCATTTACGGTGCAGCGTGGTGGACAGGAAATGGCGGGAACCGACCAGCATTACGTCCTTTGCCAGCATCAGCAGAACAAGAACGCCTGCATTGGCGGCAATGGTTATGAGAGGATGCTGAACAGGCGCAGTGTTGACGTTAACAATAGAATTCATCAGCAGGCCCGAAGCCTCGGCCACCCATACCGTGGTCTTGCTCACGAAGGCCGTCATCAGGAAGATTGCGATGGTGAGAGCCCAGGCTTCCTTCCAGCGGTCGGAAACCCAATAGGCGCGCATCAGCCCCCAGAACGACGTCATGTCAGCCACGGCAGACCTCCCCCTTGCCTGCAAGGATTGCTGTCTGGCCTGCCGGTTTTTGCTCAATCCACACCTCATTCAACATCAAGAAATGTAACGCTATGTTACATATTGCAACAAACTGTGGTTAACGAAATGTTAATAGTCAACACAAAAGCGGAGCACTAACCCGTGATCATAGGGGGCGCATATCAGCAACGAGCTGAAATCGTTAGGCTATCGGAAACCTAATTATTTTGGATGAAGCACGTGTTTTGCATCGGAAATTCGACATTTCCGGGAATCATCGCCGATGATTCGAGCAAATCAGCCCTACTAGGTTGCAAGATAGGTCTGCAGACGCGGCACCACAAAATCAAGAAAAACACGAACCCGTTGCGGCAGTCGCGCACCGCCAAGAAACACGGCGTGTACTTCCTCTATGTCGTTCTCCACCGCCTCGGCCAGAACCTCCACCAATGCGCCAGAGGCGAGGTCGTTCCGCGCATGATAATCGCCGATCCGGGCGAGCCCCAGCCCCGCGACTGCCATGCGCCGGACCGTCTCCCCATTATTGGCCAGCAGCGAACCGTAGACCGCGCGATCCACGATGCGACCGCTTTCCTTCAGCGGCCAGACGGGTGCAGCGCGGCGAAAATTGAAACCGATGCAATTGTGATCGGCAAGATCGTCTATAGTCAACGGCGTCCCGCAACGTTCCAGATAGGCGGGGGCCGCCACGATCTTGCGACGGGCCGTACCAAGCTTGCGCGCCATCATGCTGGAATTGGGCAAGGTGCCGATGCGGAAAGCCACGTCGGTGCGGTCAAGATAAAGGTCAACCAGCTCATCCGACAGGGACAGGTCAATCACGATATTCGGATAGGCCGACAGAAATTCCGGCAACAAAGGCTCCAGCGCCAGCGTGCCCAATGCCACAGAAGCGTTGACGCGCACAGTGCCACCAGTGCTTGCCGAACCTTGTGAAAGCTCGCGTTCGACTTCCTCGAAATCGCGCAGCAGTCCCTGACTGCGCTCATAATAAATCTGCCCCTCGGTTGTCAGCGACAAGCGCCGCGACGAGCGCTCCAGAAGCCGGACGCCGAGCCTTGCTTCGATACGGGATATGAGCTTGCTGATGGTCGAAGGGTTCATGCGCAAGAGGCGGGCAGCTTCGGAAAAGCTGCCCGCTTCCACAACCCGCAGAAAGACCTGCATTTCGCCAACGCGATTGTCCATCGCCCGCTCCACCTGTGAAACTGTTTCACAGATAATGTGGATTCCCAGCGGATTTTCAAGCCCGCGCGACTGTCCTATTTCTGCATCACGAGATCGAACCTGACCGAAGATTATCCGGAACAGGATCAGAATCCATAAATTGACGGCCCGAAGCATGAGCCTCCCAAGCTCGCGCAACTGACGCGAAAACGCCGAGGGCCAATCGACAGGAGATGATATGAAAATCGTAAACGCACACGGTGCGTCTATACCCGCGCTCGGCTTCGGTGTTTTCCGCATGACGGATGCGGAAGTGGAAAGCGTCATCCCGGCTGCGCTGGAAGCGGGTTTCCGCCATTTTGATACGGCCCAGATCTATCAAAATGAGGCTGCCCTCGGTCGTGCTCTTGAGAAGGCAGGCGCGCAACGCAAAGACCTGTTTCTCACCACAAAAGTCTGGGTCGATAATTACAGCCCGGAAAAGTTCAGTGCATCCGTGGATGAAAGCCTCGACAAACTGAAAGTAGATCAGGTTGACCTCCTGCTCCTGCATTGGCCTGCCGACAAGGTGGCGATTGCTGATCAGATCGACATGCTCAACGCAGTGCAAACGGCAGGCAAGACGCGCTTCATTGGCGTGAGCAATCAGAATGTCGCGCAGATGAAAGAGTCTATTCTTCGCAGTGCAGCACCCATCGTCACCAACCAAATCGAAGTCCATCCTTATCTCTACCAGATGCCGTAGCAGAGGCCGCAAAGGCATTAGGCATTGCCATCACCGCCTATTACGGCATGGCTGATGGCGCAGTGCCGCGCGACCCCATCTTGCAGGCCATTGGCGCCCGATACGGCAAGACTGCCGCTCAGGTGGGTCTACGCTGGCTGATTGAACGCGGCTTCATCGCACTTTCCAAGACAGCCAAGCCCGAGCGTGTCGCTGAAAACTTCGACATATTCGACTTTGAGCTCAGCGTAGAAGACATGACGGCAATCTCCAAACTCGCTGGCCCCAATGGACGACTGGTCAGCCCCGAAGGTCTGACCCCGGTCTGGGACAAATAACGGAGGCTATGATGAGCACGATGACGTCTCACGACAGCGCAACGAAGACGGCCGGTTTCAACTGGCCGCTTCTGGCGCTTGCAATCGGTGCGTTTGGTATTGGCACTACGGAATTTGCACCTATGGGTCTGCTGCCGGTCATTGCCGACGGCATTGACGTTTCCATTCCGACGGCCGGTCTTCTGGTCAGCGCCTATGCCATCGGCGTCATGGTCGGCGCACCGATCATGACACTTGCCTTCGGACGGTTCGGCAAACGCACGGCACTGATGCTGCTGATGAGCATTTTCACACTCGGCAACATCCTGTCGGCTCTCGCACCGGATTACTGGACGCTGCTTGCAGCGCGTCTGGTAACGAGCCTCAATCACGGTGCGTTTTTCGGGCTTGGCTCCATTGTTGCTGCCAGCGTTGTACCGCCTGAAAAGCGGGCAAGCGCCGTTGCCACCATGTTCATGGGTCTGACGATTGCGAATATTGGCGGCGTCCCGGCTGCGACCTGGATTGGCCAGCAGATCGGCTGGCGCATGTCGTTCGCCGGTACTGCTGTTCTGGGTCTGCTCGCCATCGCGGCGCTCTGGCTTTCGCTGCCGCGTGGCGAGGCAGGCAAGATGCCCGACATCCGTCGTGAGCTCGGCGTCCTGATGCGCCCGACCGTGCTGATGTCGCTCGCAACGACCGTCATGGGCGCTGGTGCCATGTTCACGCTCTACACCTATGTAGCGCCTGTACTGGCCGACCTTACAAGCGCTTCGGAAGGTTTCGTGACGCTGGCGCTCATTCTTATCGGCGTGGGCTTCACTATCGGCAACGCGCTCGGCGGACGCCTCGCAGACTGGTCGCTCAATGGTGCTACGCGGATATTTCTTGCAGCGCTTGCCATCATCAGTCTGGCACTGCCGTTCCTGCTGGGAAGCCATATCGGTGCGGCAATCGGCCTGCTCGCCTGGGGTGCGGCAGCTTTCGCCATCGTTCCTCCGGTTCAGACCCGCGTGATGCAGGCTGCATCGGAAGCACCGGGGCTGGCATCGTCGATCAATATCGGCGCGTTCAACCTCGGCAATGCGGTGGGCGCGGCCCTTGGCGGCGGCGTCATCAGCGCAGGCTATGGCTATGCAGCCATTCCCGTCGCAGGCGGCCTTCTGGCAGCGGCAGGATTGTTGTTCACACTGTCTCGCCGCCCGAAAACAGCGCTGGCTCCATCAGCCTGCTAATCCAACGTTCTCCTGAAGCGCAGAAGCGCCAGCGACGCAAACAGGAACACGAAGAATATGAGGGCGTTCACTTCTCCGGCAATGTCGGAGAGGTGGGCGCCCTTAAGCATGACAGCACGGACGATCCGCAGAAAATGCGTCAGCGGAAAAATCTCGCCCAGCGCCTGCGCCCAATCGGGCATACCCCGAAACGGGAACATGAAACCGGACAACATCAGCGATGGCAGGAAGAAGAAGAAGGTAAGCTGCATGGCCTGCATCTGCGTGCGCGACGCCGTCGAGATCGTATAGCCGAGCAGGACCAGCGACAAGACGAAGATCAGCACGCAGGTCAAAAGCAGCGCCAGCGAACCGACAAAGGGCACCCCGAACAAAAGCTTGGCCGCGACCAGCACGACCACGACCTGCACGCCACCGACGACAAGAAATGGCAGAACCTTCCCCAACATGATTTCGGCGGGCGTTGCGGGCATCGCAAGCAGGTTTTCCATCGTGCCCCGTTCTGTCTCGCGGGTCAGCGCCATAGCCGTCATCATCACCATGGTCATCTGCAGGATTACACCCAGAAGACCAGGGACGATGTTGTATTGCGATACGCCTTCCGGGTTGTAACGGCGATGCACGATGACCTGGAGCTGGCTTCGCGCAGCATCTGAAGCTTCAGCCTGCTTGCCCTGTTCACGCAGGAGCGCCTGACTTGCGACCGTTCCAAGCGTGGAAATCGCACCGCTTGCCACCGACGGGTCCGTCGCATCGGCCTCGATCAGGATCTGCGGCTGTTCGCCTGCATCGACACGTCTTGCAAAATCCGACGGTATCGTCACCACGAAGGAAACGGTGCCGTTGGCAATCAAGGCCTCGGCTTCTGCGGCACTTTGCACGACGTGGTCGAAACGATAATAGCCTGTGGTTTCCAGCGCGGAAATCATGGCACGCGTATAATGATCCTGACTGGTCACGACCAGTGCGCTCGGCAGGCTTTTTGGATCATTATTGATGGCAAAGCCGAAGAGCAGCAGCTGCATCAATGGAACGACCAACATCATGGCGAAGGTGATGCGATCGCGCCGCATCTGGATAAATTCCTTCACCAGCATCGCGCCAAGACGTTCGAACGAGAACCAGCCGCTCATGGTTTGCCGCTCCCGGAGTTCCTGTCCTTGGACATATTATCCTGCGCATTGGCCATGAACTGGATAAACACGTCCTCAAGACTGGTTTCGCCCACCTCGACTGTGGTCCCCTCGCGATGCCTGATCTTCTCCAGAGCCGCCTCAAGCTTCGCCCTGTTGGACCCCACGACATGCAGCGTCGCACCAAAAGGCGCAACCTGCTCGACACCCGGTTCACCTTCCAGTTCATGTGCTACTTCGCCAAGTCGCGGGCCATTGACGATGAAGGTCGTCAGCCCCGCCTTCTCGATGACATCCCGGACGGTCCCGGTGGCCAGAAGCTTGCCATAGGAAATATAGCTGATGCGGTGGCAGCGCTCGGCTTCGTCCATGTAATGGGTCGAGACGAGTACGGTCAGTCCACCATCGGCCAGACGATGTATCTCGTCCCAGAAGTCGCGCCGTGCCTTCGGATCGACCCCAGCGGTCGGTTCATCCAGCAGCAGGAGCCTGGGCTTGTGCATGATACAGGCTGCCAGTGCCAGCCGTTGTTTCCAGCCACCGGAAAGCGTGCCCGCCAACTGATCCCCACGCGAGGTCAGTCCCAGCTCCTCAAGTGTCCGTGCCACGTGCTCCTTCACCGGCTTCAACCGGTAGAGACGCGCAACAAATTCAAGGTTTTCGGCAATGGTCAGGTCTTCATAGAATGAAAAACGCTGCGTCATGTAACCGACTTCGCGCTTGATCTTCAGTCCTTCGGTACGAAGATCGAAACCCAGCACCTTCCCTTCGCCCTCGTCGGGCGTCAGCAGCCCGCACATCATGCGGATCGTGGTCGTCTTGCCCGAACCATTCGGCCCCAGAAAGCCGACAATCTCGCCCTCGGCCACCGACATGCTTACATGATCGACGACCGTAGCGTCACCGAAGCGCTTGACGAGACCTTTGACATCGATAGCGTTCGACATTGCCACCTCCGCCTATCGGGCAGCCAGATCGACATCCACGATCTGACCGGGCTGCAGAGGCGATGCGGGATCGACCGGATGCGCCTCGACGAGATAGACAAGCTTCTGGCGCGTTTCAAGCGAGTAGATGACGGGCGGTGTGAACTCGGGATCGGGCGAAACATAGCTCACACGCGCTTGCAGGCCAGGCGCGCAACCATCGCAGCGCACGGACAGAATATCGCCCACCCGCACCGCCGAAAACTTGTCTTCCGGAATATAGACCTTCAGCTTGACCGCACCGTCCGGCAACATGGTCAGCACCGGTGCGGACGGACCCGCAATATCGCCCGGATTACGGATGACATCGGTGATCCGGCCCGGTGCGGGTGCTTCAATCGTTCGCTTGGTCAGATGCCAGCGTGCGGAATCTAGCTGCGCTTCGGCGCTCTTGACGGCATTTTCCGCCGCCTTGATCTCTTCCGGGCGCGCGGGCAAGCGACCAACCGCCAGATTGGCTGTGGCCTGATTGATCGAGGCCTGAGCCACTTCCACCTTGGTGGCCGCGTCGTCAAGCTGTGCCTGCGTCATCACCCCGCGTTTCGTCAGGTCCTGCGTACGCAAAAGAGTTCTCTGGGCATCGTCTGCCTGTGCCTTTGCTGTCCTGACGGCCGCATCCAGAACTGCAATTTCATCGGGACGCTTGCCAACCTGCAAATCCGCCAGTTGCGCGCGGGCCTGCGCCAGCGCCGCGTCGGCCTGCGCAACGGCGATCTTTGCATCCGCATCTTCCGTCTTTGCTATCGGCTTGCCCGGTTCGACGCGATCACCACGCCTGACGGCAACGGACTGAACCTGCGCCACTTCCAGCGGTGCAAGCTGCACGAATTCACCCTCAACATAACCAACAGCAAGAGGCTGCGCGCTGCATGCGGCGAAAAGGTAGGACGCAAAAGGAACCATACAGAGAATGCTCATGCCAACACCTCGCCGTTTTTGGCGGCGTCCTTCGCTGCAAGAATAGCCATGAGATTCTGGCGTGCGATTGCCGCAACAGCCGCCGCCTCTTCCGAACCCATTGTGGACCAGCCCATGCGCCGTTTCACCGCCTCCCGGCCAATGCGGAAATAAACAACCTGCCCAAGCAGGGTGAAGACGAGAAGCCGCGTAGCCTCGCTCTCAGCAGGTTCGCCCGTCGCGACTTCCCAGATGGCGCACAGCCTTTTGTGCATTGGCTCGAAAACACCGGAATAGATACGATCGAGCGCCGCCGTCGGATGCGCCAGCTCACGCAAAAGGAACTGGACGATCTCGCCGGATTGCGGTTGTGCGACAATGAAATACGTCATCCGCTCCAGCGCCAGACCAAGCTGCTGACGGGCCGTTTCCTTCGTTTCGGCAGGTGCACTGATCACACCGTGGTGCCCGAGCGCCTGCCCCGCAATGCCCTGTATCGTTTCGACAATATAGTCTGCCGCCGCCAGCCGCAGCCCTTCCTTGCCGCCGAAATGGTAGGCAATGGAACCGATATTCGCCTTGGCCATCCCGGCAATCTCGCGGGTCGATGTGGCGTCAAAGCCCTTCGAACCAAACAGTTGCAAGGCCGCATGGATCAGCGCCATCCGCGTCTGATCGACCGAAGGTGACGGAGGCTCTTGTCCTGCATGTTTCGTTTTGCTCATATCATGATTTAATCAATCGATTGATTAAATGTCAAGCATAACAGAACCCAAAGCGCCGATCTTGGATCAGCACCTTGGATCCTACTGAAAATTATAGACGTCGTTCAGCCTCGTCTTCCAACATGCCGACCGACAGCAATCGGTGTCGGCATCTCGCGGTGTGTGTGAGAAAGCCCCTCCAATACGGCCAGAATTTCGGTCTTCGCAGCGACCGCCTTGCCCGCCTTGCTGTCGACATGAAGCAACATCTGCTCGGCGCTGGCAATCTCCGTATCGCCACGCCGGAGGCTGTGAAAGACATGTGCGCGCTTCTCGTCGAAGGAGAGCAACTGCGTTTCGACATGCAGCGCATCGCCTGCCTTGGCCTCGCCGCGATGCATGATATGGGTTTCGACCGTGTAGTAGCTGTGACCGGATTTCAGATAGGCTTCGTCCACACCGATATGCGCCAGAAACCTGTCCGTCGTCTGGCCAAATACATCAAGATAACGATGCTCGGTCATATGTCCGTTATAGTCGATCCATTCCGGGATGACGCGCGCATCCAGTAGGCGCAATGGACCGGAACCTGCCTTGGAAGAACCCGCAGCCGCATCGAGCCGTGCTGTATAGGCGTTGAGAAGCGCGCCTGCGCCCCAACCCTTGCCATTTTGCTGATGCGCCAGAGCGCGAATGATCGCGACCAGATTTTCGTCACGAATCCGCTCCAGATCGCGAATTGAAAGCCCTTCATTTTGCGCGTCCGACTGGTCCGCGATGCGGTTGATGAGGCTGTCATCGAGATCGGGCACATCTGTCAGCTTCGTCCATGGCCATTGCAACGCAGGCCCGAACTGGGCCAGGAAGTGCCGCATGCCTGCCGGACCACCGGCAATGCGATAGGTCTGGAACAGCCCCATCTGCGCCCAGCGAAGCCCGAACGAATAGCGGATGATATTGTCGATCTGCTCGACCGTGGCGATACCGTCACGCACGAGCCACAATGCCTCGCGCCACAGCGCTTCCAGCAGGCGGTCCCCCACGAAAGCATCGATCTCCTTTTCGAGCACGACCGGCTCCATTCCGGTCTGGCGGTAGAGCGCGGACGCACTTTCGATTGTCGATACGGAAGTCTTGCCTCCCGGCACCAGTTCAACCAGCGGCAACAGGTAAACGGGATTGTAGGGATGCGCGATCAAGAGGCGCTCCGGATGCCGTAACCCAGCCTGCAACTTGCTTGGAAGAAAACCGGAGGTGGACGAGGCGATCAGTGCATCGTCTGCACAAGCGGCTTCAATCTCCGCCAGAACGGCAAGTTTCAGGTCGAGACGCTCGGGCACGCTTTCCTGAACAAGCACCGCGCCTGCCACCGCCTCCGCCAGCGAAGAGGAAAACGACAATTGCCCCTCCTGCGGAAGACGCACAGTGGTCAGCGCTGCCAGCGCCTTGCGCGCATTATCGAGAATGTGTTCGGTCGTCGCCTTTGCATCGGGCGACGGATCGTAAACAGCAACGTCGAAACCGTTCAGCAGAAAGCGTGCGGCCCAGCCGCTGCCGATGACACCGCTGCCAATGCAGGCAATCTTGGGAGAATGGCTATTCATGGATTTCACCAACGCTTTGTAAGCTTGAGTTTTTCGCGGACTTCAGCAGGCGTCAGAACCTTCGTTCCCATATTGACGGCGATGGCTTTGGCCCGTTCGACCAGATCGCCATTCGACGCCAGAACGCCCTTGTCGAGCCAGATATTGTCTTCGAGACCCACACGGATATTGCCACCCGCCAGCACGGCAAGGGCCGCATAAGGCAACTGATTACGGCCAATGGAGAACGCCGAGAAAATCCAGTTATCCGGCAGGTTGTGGAGGATGGATACCAGCGTCGCCAGATCGTCCGGCGCGCCCCATGGAATACCCATGCACAGCTGCACCAGAACCGGGTCATCAAGCAGGCCCTGCTGTTGCAGCCATTGGGCGAGCGGCAGATGGCCGGTGTCGAAAATCTCGATCTCCGGGCGCACGCCAAGCCGCTGTATCTGCCCGGCCATTTCCCTGAGCATGGCGGGCGTGTTGGTCATCACATAATCGCCTTCACCGAAATTCATCGTGCCGCAATCCAGCGTGCAGATTTCCGGCAAGAGTTCAGCGACATGGGCAAGCCGTTCCGTTGCGCCCGCCATATCGGTCTTGGCGGCATCGGGCGGCAGCGGCGCTTCTGCCGACCCAAAGACCAGATCGCCGCCGACACCTGCCGTCAGATTCAGCACGATATCGACACCGGACGCCCGGATGTGGTCCACAACCTCGCGGAAAAGCTCCAGCTTGCGCGATGGTTCACCCGTTTCCGGATCGCGCACATGAATATGCGCGACAGCGGCACCCGCTTCGGCACTCTCAATGGCCGCATCCGCGATCTGGCGCGGCGTGATCGGCACCTTGTTCGAGCGGTGCGTGGTGGCTCCGGCACCGGTGACGGCGGCGGTGATGAATATTTCGCGGGCGGGCTTTAAAGGCATGATCGTTTCCCTCAATTTTCGCCGAGCTTGACAGGTCACGAAATGCCGGGATTATCATTTTACGAAATCTATTTGGCGAAGAGCGAAACGTATGATCTTTGAGCCCTCCGACGAAGAACTGAGCGTTACCTTGCTGGTCCTGCCGGATTGTTCGCTTATGTCATTGGCTGCAACGCTGGACCCCATGCGCGGCGCCAACCGCGTGACGGGCCGCTCGCTTTATCGCTGGCGGGTGGTGTCGCCGGATGGCAGCGATCCCGTCACATCCAGCGGCCTCAAAGTTGCGGCCAATGGCCGTTTCGAGGCTGGCGCGCAGGATATTCTTATTATCGTCAGCGCTTTTCACGCGCTGGAACATGCGACGCCGAAGCTTCTCGCCATGCTGCGCCAGGCGGCCAAGCAATCGAAACTCGTCGTGGGTGTGGAAGCCGGGTCATGGGTGCTGGCAAAGGCAGGATTGCTGAACGGACGTAAGACAACAACGCACTGGGAAGACATGGAAGCATTCTCGCAGCGCTTCCCGGAAGTCGAAATGCAATCGGATCGTTGGGTGCGGGATGGAGCTTTTCTGACAACCGGAGGCGCGGCACCGGCGCTTGACATGATGCTGGCGCTCATTCGCGCCCGCCACGGCTATTCCATCGCGCTGGATGTGGCGAGCCTCTACATCTACGACGAGGTGAAACAGGCTTCCGATGCGCAGCCGCTGGTATCCCTTGGCCGTTTGCTTAACCGCGAACCACGACTGGCAGATGCCATAAAAATCATGGAAACCCATATCGACCGCCCGATCCCCGTGTCGAGCATAGCCCGAAGACTTGGGCTTTCAACGCGCAGCCTTGAATTGCTGTTCGCCAATGTGATCGGGCAGTCACCGGGCAATTACTACCTGTCGCTTCGGCTGAAAGCGGCCCGGCGGCTGATCCTCGATACGCATCTCTCCATGGCGGATACAGCGGAACAGACCGGCTTTTCGTCGATCAGTTCGCTGTCGCGCGCCTTCAAGCGACATTTCGGTCAATCGCCGAGCAAGCTGCGGCAATAGCGGACGGGTTTCTTACAGATCAAGCCCCGACTTCACCTCTGCGAGCGCGGGCTTGCCGTCGAAAGTGGTCACGCCGTCAAGCCACGCATCAAGCTGCGCCGGGTTGTCCTTGATCCATTTCGTCACGGCGTCCTTGGCTTCTATGCTGTCGTTCAGGATCATGTTCATCATCGTGCTTTCCATCTCCGTGCTGAACTTCAGGTTCGACAGAAAGCGCGAGACATTGGGGCAATCCGCTGCATAGCCCTTGCGGGTCAATGTTTCGACGGTCGCGGCACCGTCATCCGGTCCGAACAGGTTTTCGCCATTTTCCAGATAGGTGAGCTTATAGCGAATATTCATCGGATGCGGCGTCCACGCGAAAAACACAACGGGCTCATCCTTGCGCACCGCGTTTTGAACCTGCGAAAGCATGGCCTGCTCGCTCGATTCCGCGAGCTGGAAATCCTTCAGGCCAAACTTGTCCTTCTCGACCATCGACTGGATCGTGGCGTTGGCGCTGCTGCCAGCCTCAATACCGTAGATCTTGCCGCCAAGCTGATCCTTGAACTTCGCGATATCAGCGTAGTTCTTGATGCCGAGATCCTTGCCTGTTGCTGCAAGACCAATCTTGGCGCCTTCGAGATTGACGCCAGCCTGCTCGACCTTCTTTCCTTCGATATAGGGTTTGCGCGCTTCTTCCTGAAGCGGCATCCAGTTGCCGAGGAAAATATCGATCTGTCCATTTTCCAGAGACTGGAAGGTGACCGGCACGGAAAGAATGGTTGTCTGCGGCTCATACCCGGCTTTCTCAAGCAGCAAAGAAGCGAGTGCTGTCGTCGCAGTAATGTCGGTCCAGCCGACATCGGAGAATTTGGGTGCCTTGCAGTTTGCGCCTTCAGCGGCATGCGCCTGCACGCTGGCAAGGCTGGCGACGCTTGCTGCAAGCAAAAGAACGATGCGTTTCATTATCTTCTCCCCTTTGTTTTTATTGAGAGCAACATGATAGGGGAAACAGGAAACGCCTGTTCGCAATATACGCAATCATCTTTGCGTTTTGCGCAACCTTTGACCATTGATCAGTCGGGTCGATTTCTGAAAGCTGCGCAAAACCGGGGCGAAATTTATTTGCCACCGCCATATTGCACGTCGCTGACATGCTCCATCCAGTCGACGACTTTGCCGTCGAGCTGTTCCTGAATGGCTATATGGGTCATGGCATTGCTCGCGGATGCGCCGTGCCAGTGCTTCTCGCCCGGTTCGAACCAGACCACATCGCCGGGCCGGATTTCCTCAATCGGTCCGCCTTCGCGCTGCACAAGGCCAAGCCCGGCGGTCACGATCAAGGTCTGGCCAAGCGGATGCGTGTGCCATGCAGTGCGTGCGCCGGGCTCAAACGTCACGGTCGCAGCCGCAGCCCGCCGGACATTATTGGGAGAAAACAGCGGATCGATACGGACAGTGCCGGTAAACCAGTCGGCAGGGCCTTTCCCCGAAGGATCAGTTCCGTTGCGCTTGATATCCATGAGGCGTTTCCTTTCCTGTTCACAACGCAACATAGATCAACTTCACGGACTGTTCAGCGCCTTTTGGCGGGGTCCCGCTGCAAAATCACGTTATGCCGTTTCTCAAGCTCTGTGTTGACCGCTTCGATTTCCTGCGCCTTGCGCGCATCGTCCCAGCCAAGCTCCCGCGCCAGAATATCGGCGATTGCAGCAAGATTGCCGGTCGTCAGCGCCCCGTCGATTGCAAGTGTGGTGCGCCGCAAAACGACGTCCGCCAGATGCACGACAAGCTCGTTGCGTGCGATCCATGCGATTTCCGTCGCGCTGACCGTGTCGGTTTCAGGCAGCATCGCGACCGTTACTTCTGCTTCCTCTCGGAGGATCGGCAGGGCCGTGCTGCCATAGCGCTTCAACAATGTCTCAACCCGTGCGGCGGACAACTTTGTTTCGGTGGCATATTTCGTCACCCAAGCCTTGCGGGCGCGATCATCGGACGGATAGTCCCTGCCGCCGCCTATAGGGAGGTTGCGCGTTGAAACCTGCCGCGTCTTGTCGAACCGGCCCAGAACCTTGTCGGCCACTTCCTCGGCAAAGCCGCGGAATGTGGTCCACTTGCCGCCAACAAGCGAAATGATCGCGAATGGCCGTTCGTTATCCGGCTCGATGACGGGCGCGGAATGATCGCGACTGATCAAACCCGGTTCGGAAGCATTGGAAGCCGGAAGCGGACGAATGCCGCTATAAGTGTAGACGATTTGGCTGCGGTCGAATTTGAGCTTCGGCAGCAGCGAACGCAGGCTGTCGATGAAATAGTCGGTTTCAGGATCGTCGCAGCGCACATTGTCGGGATCGTCCGATGGAATATCGGTGGAACCCACCAGCGCCAGACCGTGATAGTCGTAGACAAGGCAGATGCGTCCGTCATCCGCCTCGAAATAGATCATTCGTCCGTTCAGGCTCTTCACCAGTTCGGGGTGATCGACAAGAATATGCGAGCCCTTGGTGCCGCCGATCATCTTGGTCGGCTTGCCAAGCGCAGCATTGACCCGGTCGATCCATGGCCCAGCCGCGTTGATGACCAGCTTCGGCCTGACCGCGAATTTCACACCACCCGGCCCTTCAAAGCCGATAAGGCCGTTCTCGGCGGAAACCAGCGTCGTGAAATTGGCGGCAGCGCTTTTCGAATTGGCGTGCAGTCCGTCGCTGACAAGTTCATAGACCAGACGTTCCGGCTGGCTGACCTTCGCATCATGATAGATGCCGCCCGCCACGATTGCGGGCGTGATATAGGGCATTTCCTTCGTCGCCGCCTCCTTCAGCAGAAAACGGTGACGCGGCATAACGCGCTCGCGCGCACCAAAATAATCGTAAAGCGCCAGACCGATCTTGATCAGCGCGGCGCCACGGCTGCGCGGCGCGGTCGTCGAGCCAAATAGGGTACGCAACGCCGCCGTAATACCCTTGGTCCATGAGAAGACAGGAATGAAAGTCGGCAGCGGCTCGACATTGTGCGGCGCATTTTTCAAAAGCAGATTACGTTCCAGTGTGGACTGGGCCACAAGCCCGAACTCACCGGTTTCCAGATATTTGAGGCCGCCATGGATAAGCCGCGACGGCGCAGCACTTGTGCCTGAACCGAAATCCGCCTTGTCGACGATGAGACAGCTCACGCCCTGCTCGCAAAGATCGCGATAGAGGCCCGCTCCGTTGACACCAGCGCCAAGGATGAGCACATCCACGCCCTCGGCTTCCAGTTGTCCGATGCGGCTTTTCATTCCGGCCTTGCCTGCGAAGTCATTCATCTTACTGTCTTTATGTCTGTGGCGCATCGCGCCTTGTCCTTCAATCCGCAAGAGCTTCGATCTTTGGCCAGACCGGCCCAAGCGCAGATGCGATCTCCTTGAAAAGCTGATAGCGCTTTTCATAAAGCGCGCTTCGCGCTGCATCCGGTTCATAGGTGCGGCCTATGGCGTCGAGATCGCGCGGGTCGCTGTAGACATTGGCAAAGACACCTGCGCCCTTGCCAGCGCAAAGGGCAGCCCCCCAGGCGGCGGCCTCGTCCGTATCCGTAACGGTAACGGGCGTGCCGAGCACATTGGCAAACATCTGCGCGAAAGCCGGGCTACGCGACACGCCGCCGGTGAGGCGCGCAGCGGAGATTGCAAACCCGTCCTTCAGGTGATCAACATGGATGCGATGATTGAAGGCAATGCCTTCCCAGATTGCGCGCAGCATATCGCCCCGATCCTGCCAGCCGCGCAGACCGAAAAACGCACCGCTCGCCATCGCCCCATAGGGCGAGCCGAAGAGATAGGGATGGAACATCGCCGTCGAAGGCTTCGCCAATGCCGTATCGATTTCCGGGCGCAGCATGTCGTGGATGGAACGCCCTGTTTCCTCTGCCTCGCGCCGTTCTGCCGGGCAGAGCTTGTCGAGGAACCAGTCGTAATTGGCCGTCGACGCCGGCGAGATCGACATATTGTTCCATTCGCCCGGCGCAATACCATTGCGGCAGAACCAGCTTTTGTCGACACGCGGTTCGGAAGATAATGTTTCGTTGATGGAATAGGTCCCGGCCACCACGGCAACGGTCCCGATGCCAAGCCCGCCGACGCCAAGCGCTGAAGCGGTGACATCGTGCAAGCCACCGACAACCGGTGTTCCGGCAACGAGGCCTGTACGTTGTGCGCATTCGACAGAAACGCTACCCACGATTTCATCGGAACGCGACATGGGTGGCAACGCATCCCAAAGCGCGTCCAGCCCGAAAAGGGCGAGCGCTTCTTTTGAATATTCCTGCGTGTTGACATCGGTGAAGGAGGTCGAGGCTTCGGTGCGATCCGTGCCGACATCGCCGGTCAGGCAAAAGCGCAGCCAGTCCTTGCAGGCGATCACATGCACGATGCGGCCAAAGCGTTCCGGTTCGTTTTCCTTCACCCATGCCAGAATGGCGGATGGTGCCGATGCATGGGGAAGCTGGCCGGTGATGGTTATGGCCTGCTCTGCAACGGGGCTATTGACCCAACGCTCCGCAACATCAACGGCGCGGCTGTCGAGAGACAATATGCCTGCGCCAAGCGGACGGCGATCCTTGTCGAGCATATAGATGCCATCACCATGCGCTGTGGTGGCAATGGCCAGAATGTCGGACGCAGGTCGCCCGCCTTTAGCGATGGCTTCGGCAATAGCATCCGCCGTTGCAGTCCAGAATTCATCCATGTCGCGTTCGACATGGCGGGCGCGCGGAAAGGATTGCGCCACGCGGCGGCGGGCAATGGCAAGGGTGGTTCCGTCAATATCGAACAGTACGGCTTTGGTGACGGTCAGTCCGCTGTCGATTCCGAGCAGAGAGGGCATGTATCGTATTCCTGATAAATATGCGCGAGCTATTCTTGCTTGCCGCCTGTCCCGGCATTGGCGCGGGCAACCACCACGTTGATGCCTTGCGCCTCCATGCGCTCGATATGCGCGAAAGGCGTAGCCTCATCCACGATGACGACATCGAAGTCGCTGAGCGCCCCGAAATTGTGTAAAGCGCGGCGCTCGAATTTTGTGTGATCGGCAAGAAGAATGCGCTTGGCGGCGCAGTCCAGCATGGCACGCTTGGTTTCCACCATTTCCGGTGATTGATGAAACAGGAGGTCGTCGGTGATCGCTGCAATCGAAATGAAGGCCACATCGGCGCGAAGACGACGAATTTCGTGGATCGTCATGCCGCCGACGAATGCGTTGCACCAGTTATAGAGCTGACCGCCAAGACCGAGCAGCGTCACATCCTTGATGTCGCGTACTTCGTTCATCAGAATCAGCGAGTTTGTAATGACGGTGAGCGGCCCCTTGCCCGGAAGATGCGGCACCATTTGCAGAACAGTGGTGGAATCATCGAAGAAAATGGCCTGTCCCGGCTCAACGAACTGCATTGCAGCTTCGGCGATCAGTTTCTTTTCTTCCGACTGGCGGGTAACGCGATAAAGATCGCTTGCCTCGATCAGGCTTGTGGGCGCAGCCGACACGATGCCGCGCGACTTGCGAAACAGGCCGCGGCTGACCAGTTCATCGACGTCGCGATGCGCTGTCATCAGGCTGATGCCGAACCGTTCGGTGAGGTCCTCGATACGCATCGAGCCTTCAGCCATTACAGTTTCCGCAATCTGCTGGCGCCGGACGAGCTGACGCGCATGCCGGCTGTCGTTCGGCACTTGCTCCGTCATAAGCTTGTCAATGCTTGCTTTGTTGCTCACTGCCATGCCTGTCACTTGTCCCCTTGCTTGCGCGTTCCAAAAGCTTCGGAATCGCCTGATAGGCTTTATATTGCGCGGTCTTCAGCCCCAAAATCCAGCGAGTGATTGCATGGGACTTTCTTGAGGAGAGGGACTTCTGGAAATGCGCATCCCGAAAGCGTTCTGCTGCCGGGATGCGCCTTTTCAAACCTTACTGTTCGAGAACGAACGGCGAGGTGTACTTGTCGACATTGTCCTTGGTGATCAGGATGCAGTCGAAGAGCTGCTTTTCATGATCCACACCAGTCTTGCCGGTCTTGATGAAGTTGTCGGCCTGCTTGACGGCAGCTTCCGAGAACACGGCAACCGGCTGCAGAACGGTGTACTGCAGTTCACCCGCCTTGATGGCTGCAACCGCATCCGGCGAACCGTCGAAACCACCGACCTTCACCTGATCCAGCTTGCCAGCCTTCTTCAGAGCAGCAATTGCGCCCAGAGCCATTTCGTCATTACCGGAGATAACGCCGATGATGTCCGGATTGGCCTGAAGCAGAGCCTGCATCTTGTCGTGACCCTGCGTACGGTCCCAGTTGGCGACGTCCTGACCGGCCTTCACCAGATCCGGATACTGCGACAGAACGGTTTCATAGCCGTTCGAGCGCGTTGCGGCGTTGTTGTCCGATGGCGAACCGAACAGCTCGACATACTTGCCCTTGTCGCCAACGCTTTCGACCCACTGGGTCGCACCGATAGCGGCGCCCTGTGCGTTGTTGGAAACGAGCTGTGCCTTGGCCAGGCCTTCCTGGTTGATTTCCGCATTGACGAGGAAAACCGGGATGTTGGCGGCGATTGCACGCTTGACCGCGCCGACCGAACCGTCCGCATTGGCCGGGTCGAGAATGATGGCAACCGACTTGTTGGTGATAGCCGTGTCGATCAGGTTGCTTTCGGTGTTGGTATCGCCCTTGTGGCCACCGACAACAGCCTTGTAGCCGAGACCTTCAGCGGTCTTCTTGGCAATTTCACCTTCGGTGTACCAGTACGGATTGGACGGATCGTTGACGATGATCGTCATCAGTCCTTCGGCCCAGGCCGTGCTGGCGATGAGAGGCAACGCTGCCGCAGCGGCGAACAGAACGCGCATTCCCTTCTTGAACATGGTCTCACTCCCTTAACATTTTTCGTTTGCGTTATGCCGGTTCCCCGGCGGTACTCATTTCCATCAGGCCGTTTTCGAGATCTTGTGCCCTTTTGGAACTCTTTCGATACGCCCGGCTGTTTTCGCGGCTCCATCCGGAACGGTGGACAGAGCCGCTATCGATCATCGCCGGGAGTATTGAATGCTGTTGAGCAGAACCGCGAGCACGATCACCGCGCCGGTAAAGACGGTCTGCCAGTAGGAGGACACGCCGATAATCACGAGGCCGTCGGAAAGGAAACCGATCACGAAAGCGCCGAGAAGTGTGCCCTGTATAGTACCGCGCCCCCCAGTGAGCGCAGCGCCACCGATAACCACGGCAGCGATTGCCGTCAGTTCGTAAGTGGTGCCTGCTGTCGGACCAGCCGACGTAAGCTGCGAAGAAAGAACCAGACCTGCGATGGCAGCGCAAATGCCGGAAATGACATAGACCGACACCTTGACGCGCTTGACCGGAACGCCGGACAGTTCAGCCGCACGTTCGTTGCCGCCCGATGCATAGAGCCAGCGGCCAAATGCTGTGCGGTTGAGAACGATCGCGCAGATGATGGCGAGAACCGCCAGAACCAGAACGCCGATCGGCACGCCGAACAATTTGTTGAATCCAAGCCATTCAAAGCCCGTATTGCCAAGTTCCGGACGTCCGCCGAGATTGTTGTAGGTCAGGCCATTGGTCATCAGAAGCGCCACGCCGCGCGCGCAATAGAGAACGCCGAGCGTCGCAACGAAGGCCGGAACGCGCAGATATGCGATGAGCACACCGTTGACCGCGCCGACGAACGCGCCGAGCGCACAGGTGATGAGAACCACGGCCCAGACCGGGAAATAGAGAATGATGCCGAATTCCTGCAGCGTCACGCCCTGCATCAGAAAACCGGCGACCACACCGGCCAGCCCCAATGTGGAGCCAACGGAAAGATCGATGCCGCCATTGAGGATGACGAGCAGCATGCCGATGGCAAGCAGGCCGAAAATGGCCACGTGCGACGACATGATGAGGAAGTTGTCGACCGTGAAATAATAAGGCGAAAGGAACGAGAAAACTGCGATGATCGCGATCAGTGCAAAAAATGCACGACCTTCGAGCAGCAGATGCACGATGCCGGGTTTCCGCTTCGCGCCGTTCGGAGCCGCTGTTTCTTTGTTGGTGCTCGTGACTGACATTCTATCAGTGCTCCATAACTATTTTAGTGACCGACCATGGCTTCGCCCGAGGCGGCCATGATCTTCTCCTTGGACACGTCCGATCCGAATTCGGCAGAGATGCGTCCACGGTGCATGACGATGATACGATGAGCGATGCTAAGGCACTCGCCGACTTCCGAAGTCGTGTAGACGACAGCCAGACCCTGCTTCGCCTTTTCAGCTAGAAGCTTGAACACTTCCGCCTTCGCCCCGATGTCGATGCCGCGGCTTGGCTCATCAAGCAGAATGACTTCCGGCTCGGTTGCCAGCATCTTGCCGATCACGACCTTCTGCTGGTTACCACCGGAAAGCGAACCGATTGTCGCTTCGCCGCCATCCGTCTTGATGTGCACATTCTTGATCGACTGATCGACAATCTGCTTTTCACGCTTGCGCGATGTGAAAAGGCCCTTCGTCATTTCGGCGATGCTGGCGAGCGACAGGTTCTTGCCGACCGTCATCGTCTGGACGAGACCGTCGCGCTGGCGATCTTCCGGCACCAGCACAAGGCCCTTCTCGATACGCTGCGCGATGGTGAGGCCGGAAACATCCTGCCCTTTCAGGAGAACACGTCCACCGCTTGCCTTGAGACGACCGGCAACAGTTTCCAGAAGCTCCGTACGACCGGCACCCATGAGGCCATAAATGCAGACGATTTCACCAGCCCGGACCTGAAGCGACATGCGGTCGACCAGCGCGAAGCCCGCACCACCCGGATCGGGAACCGTCAGGTTCTCCACGGAGAGCGCAACATCGCCCCAGTCATAGCCGGTCGGCGGCGAGCCGAGATCGAAATTTTCGCCGACCATGTTGCGGACGATCCATTCCAGATCGATTTCCTCGCGCGGTGCATAGGCCGTCATGGTGCCGTCGCGCAGCACCACCGCATGATTGGTGATCTGCAGCGCTTCTTCCAGATGGTGCGAAATATAGACGATGGCGACACCACGCGCCGTCAGGTCGCGGATCACCTTGAACAGAACCTCGACTTCCGAGGCGCTGAGCGCCGATGTCGGCTCATCCATAATGAGAATACGTGAATTGACCGAAAGAGCACGGGCAATTTCAACGACCTGCTGCTGGCCAAGGCGAAGTTCCTCGACCGGCGTCAGTGGATCGATGTCTTCTTCCAATTCCTTCAGAAGATCACGCGTCAGGCGTTCTTCCTCGGCGAAATCGACGCCGGTCGCAGTACGGATTTCGCGTCCCATGAAGATGTTGTCGCGCACGTTCATGTTGGGCGCGAGGCTCAATTCCTGATGGATGATCGAGATGCCGAGATCGCGCGCTTCAGTAGACGAATTGAACGTCACCGGTTCGCCATCGAGAATGATCGTGCCGGAGGTCGGCTGGATGACGCCGGAAAGCACTTTCATCAGCGTCGATTTTCCGGCACCGTTTTCGCCGAAAAGCGTCGTGACCTGACCACGGCGAATTTCGAAATTCACGCCCTTCAAGGCATGAATGCGACCATAGGCTTTGGCGACGTTGTGCGCGGCAAGAACGACATCGCCGTTTTTGCCTTCGATTTTTGGAGCGGCGCTCATTTCACTTCCAGCCCCACAGGCGTGACGAGCCAGTTCTTCGGATTGACGACCTTGAAGACGCCAACCACCGTCACGGTCTTGCCGACGAGATTCTCGACATCGACGCCCGAAAGCACCTGCTTCTTCATCTCATTGTTCAAAGCCGAGCCGGCGTTCTGATATTCGATCTGGTTCTTGAACTGGCCGAACTGGATTTCGCCGGTCGCATCGCGCAGATCGGTGCCGTTGACGGCAGGGCCGGTCTGGACACGGATGGCGACGCCGTCCGGCAGGCCATCGACCTTCACGACGTTGTAGTTGGACTTGCGCTCTTCGACGACGCCCGTGAACTTGACCGGGATGACCGGATTAACATCGCCCACGCCATATTTCTTTCCGGCTGCGGCCTTGTCGGCGGCGAGAGCCGTTCCAACTTCCACAGCATCCACGGCGCGCTGCTCGACGCTGGCCTTCACCTTGGGGAATTCGGAAGCGCCATAGGCATCGGGAGAGAAAGCCTGCTGGCGCACATCGGAATCAGACCCGATCTTCACGACTTTCGTGTCGAAGGCAATCGCACCGACAACCACCACCACAGCGATCACGCTCCAGACGACGGCGCGGCTCAGCTTTGCGGGTTTTTGTGAAATTTGACTGGTTTGTGCACTCATTATCAAACGCCTTCAGCAATTCTGCCGTATTGTCGTTATGGAAACGGATGATGCGGCTGGATTTAAGCCGCCTGTAGACTATTCTCGATCATTGCCATCGGGCCTGCCGGATAGGCAGGAGCCTCCGCCAAAGCGGCGCAAGATGCGATGGACAAGATCATGATGGCCTCCACATGAATTCCAGGGCCCCGCTCCTCCGTGCAACCTGGAAACAGATGCACCGCAATCAGAGCCTATGATAGCGGTGTGTTATTAACTCCAATAATGATGTTATAAAGCTTGAAAGCTGTCAATCGGATGTTTTCGAAACACCGGTTAATTAGCACCATTCCATGCTGAATCCACATCACAATCCAGAGAAATCCACTACATATTCCGTTACAACGCGAATTATTCACACAGCAACTTTTCACGATAAAAGCATATGGAAACGTAAGAGGTATCCAAAAATATTATTATTTATTTCAGATAGTTAGCAATTTTCTGATAGAAAAATCTTTGCCAGAAAGAAAAGAAACGGGTCAAAATCCGCACATTGAATCACAGCGATTTCCCCTGCAATCACTGTTTGGTGAAAAAAAATTCTCACCATCGAAAATTTTACAGACAACGTGGTAGCGTTATGTTATCTCCAGCATACGCCATTGCCCGACTTCATTATAAACGGGGCTGGGAGCGACGTATTTTCAGTCGCGGGAGGAATCCAAATGTCAATGAAAGCACATATCCGCCATGCGTGAGAAAGGTGACATCATCATCGGGATCGACGCGGGTACTTCCGTGCTCAAGGCAGTCGCTTTCGATCTCAGCGGACGTCAGATCGAGTCTGCAGCCGTTCGCAACAAATACGATACCGGCGACCATGGCGCCGTCACACAATCGCTTTCCCAGACATGGCATGACTGCGCGCGCGCATTGCGCGACCTCGGCGCGAAGGTGCCGGGCCTAGCCGAACGCACTGCGGCAATCGCCGTTACCGGCCAGGGCGACGGAACCTGGCTTGTCGGTCGCGACAACCAGCCGGTTGGCGATGCCTGGCTATGGCTCGATGCCCGTGCGGCAACGACGGTCACGCGGCTTGCCGCTGGCCCCATGAACCGCGCGCGCTTTGAAGCGACCGGCACCGGGCTGAACACCTGCCAGCAGGGCTCCCAGATGGCGCATATGGATGCTATCGCGCCCGAGCTTCTGGATAATGCCGAAGTTGCGCTCCACTGTAAGGACTGGCTCTATCTCAATCTCACCGGCATTCGCGCCACCGACCCCTCGGAAGCAAGCTTCACCTTCGGCAATTTCCGCAATCGCCAGTATGACGATGTCGTCATCGACGCGCTCGGCCTGACGAAACGACGTGGATTGCTGCCGGAAATCATCGACGGCACCGAAGTGCAGCATCCGCTTTCCCCCGAAGCGGCAGCAGCAACGGGCTTGCGGGCAGGAACGCCGGTGAGCCTCGCCTATGTCGATATGGCGATGACCGCACTCGGCGCAGGCGTTCGCGGTGGAACGGCAGGAGCCGGATGCTCGACCATCGGTTCCACAGGCGTGCACATGCGTGCCAAGCCGATTGCCGACATCCACCTGAACAAGGAAGGCACCGGCTACGTCATCGCCCTGCCCATTCCCGGTATCGTCACGCAGGTGCAGACCAATATGGGCGCGACGATCAATATTGACTGGATATTGCAGGTCGCTGCCGATCTCATGTCGACGCCGGACAAGCCTATTTCGCTCGGTGACCTTATTCCCCGCCTTGATGATTGGTTCAATGCCAGCCGTCCGGGGGCGATCCTCTATCATCCGTATATTTCGGAAGCGGGCGAACGCGGCCCCTTCGTCAATGCCTATGCCCGGGCCGGTTTCGTCGGCCTTTCCAGCCGCGACCGTTTCCCCGAAATGGTGCGGTCTGTCGTTGAAGGCCTCGGCATGGCAACGCGCGACTGCTACGCAGCCATGGGTGAAATGCCTGCCGAATTGCGCATCACCGGCGGCGCGGCGCGCTCGAAGGCTCTGCGCAGCACCCTTGCCGCAGCCGTGAATGCGCCAGTGCGTGTTTCCTCGCGCGAAGAGGCGGGAGCCGCAGGTGCTGCCATGATGGCTGCGGTGGCCATCGGCGCCTATCCCAGCATGGATGCATGTATTGCGGAATGGGTCGAGCCGCTGCTTGGCCCGTGCGAGGCCCCGGACGGTCCGCGCGCAAAGCACTATGAGGAACTATTCGTTGCCTATCAGGAAGCTCGGCTGGCACTGACGCCGGTATGGGGCAAGTTGGCACGCATATAGACTATGGGATGCAATTGCATCCGAAGGAGCATGAAATGGCTGAACCGGAAACCTGCGATCTGTTTGTCATCGGCGGTGGTATCAACGGCGCGGGCGTAGCCCGTGACGCCGCCGGGCGCGGCCTCAAGGTTGTGCTGGCGGAAAAGGACGATCTGGCGCAGGGAACATCATCGCGCTCCGGCAAGCTGGTGCATGGTGGCCTGCGTTATCTCGAATATTATGAGTTCCGCCTTGTGCGCGAAGCGCTGATCGAGCGCGAAGTGCTTTTGAACGCCGCTCCCCATATCATCTGGCCGATGCGTTTCGTTCTGCCGCACAGCCCGCAGGACCGTCCAGCCTGGCTGGTGCGGCTCGGCCTGTTTCTCTATGACCACCTCGGCGGTCGCAAGAAGCTTCCCGGCACACGCACGCTCGACCTGCGGCGCGATCCGGAAGGTACGCCGATCGTCGACCAATATACCAAAGGCTTCGAATATTCCGACTGCTGGGTCGATGATGCCCGTCTCGTTGCACTAAATGCGGTTGGCGCTGCTGAAAAAGGCGCGACCATTCTTACCCGCACGCCTGTCGTCTCCGCACGCCGCGAAAAAGGCGGCTGGATTGTGGAAACAAAAAACCGCGACACCGGCGAAACCCGCACATTCCGCGCGCGCTGCATCGTCAACTGCGCCGGACCATGGGTTACGGATGTCATCCACAATGTCGCTGGCTCCAACTCGTCGCGCAATGTGCGTCTCGTCAAGGGCAGCCACATCATCGTTCCGAAATTCTGGTCGGGCGCAAATGCCTATCTCGTCCAGAACCACGACAAGCGCGTTATCTTCATCAATCCTTATGAGGGCGACAAGGCGCTGATTGGCACCACCGACATCGCCTATGAAGGCCGTGCCGAAGACGTTGCAGCGGATGAGAAGGAAATCGAATATCTGCTGACTGCGGTGAACCGCTATTTCAAGGAAAAGCTCAGGCGCGAAGACGTGCTGCATTCCTTCTCCGGTGTTCGCCCGCTGTTCGACGACGGCAAGGGCAACCCTTCCGCCGTCACCCGCGATTATGTCTTCGACCTCGACGAAACCAACGACGCGCCGCTGCTCAACGTCTTTGGCGGCAAGATCACCACGTTCCGCGAGCTGGCGGAGCGCGGCATGCATCGCCTCAAGCACATCTTCCCGAAAATGGGCGGCGACTGGACGCATGGCGCACCGCTTCCGGGCGGCGAAATCGCCAATGCCGATTATGAAACCTTCGCCAATAGCTTGCGCGACACCTATCCGTGGATGCCGCGCACACTCGTCCATCATTATGGCCGCCTCTACGGTGCGCGCACGAAAGAAGTGGTTGCAGGCGCGCAAAACCTCGAAGGTCTCGGTCGCCATTTCGGCAGCAGCTTCTATGAGGCGGAAGTGCGCTATCTGGTAGCGAATGAATGGGCGAAGACGGCAGAGGACATTCTCTATCGCCGTACCAAGCATTACCTGCACCTGACCGAAGCCGAACGTACCGCATTCATCGCATGGTTCGACAACGCAAATTTTACTGCCTGAGGAAGCCATGGCTCTGACGCTTTCGCTGAACACCAATCCACTGGTCAACCGCTTTGCAGAGCCGGACGACCTGATCGAAACCGTGGCGCGCGACCTGCGCCTGCGTGACCTCCAACTCACCCACGAGTTCATCAATCCAAGCTGGCAGGCTTCGACCATTCGCCGCCTGACGCGCGACATGGACAAGGCACTGCAGCGCACCGGCGTTCGTGTCACCTCCGGCATGACCGGCCCCTATGGCCGTCTCAATCACTTCGGCCATCCGGACGCAGAAGTGCGCCGCTATTATATCGACTGGTTCAAGACCTTTGCCGACATTATCGGCGATCTTGGCGGCAAGTCGGTCGGCACGCAGTTTGCGATCTTCACCTACAAGGATTTCGATGACGCTTCGCGCCGCGAAGAGCTTATCAAGATTGCGATCGATTGCTGGGCGGAAGTCGCCGAACATGCGAGCAGTGCCGGTCTCGACTATGTCTTCTGGGAGCCGATGAGCATCGGGCGTGAATTTGGCGAGACGATTGCCGAATGCATGAAGCTTCAGGACCGCCTCACCGCTGCCGACATGGCAATTCCGATGTGGATGATGGCTGATATCGACCATGGCGATGTGACTTCCGCCAATCCGGACGATTTCGATCCCTACGCCTGGGCACGCGCCGTGCCGAAAGTCTCACCGATCATTCACATCAAGCAGAGCCTGATGGACAAGGGCGGACATCGTCCGTTCACCGCCGCGTTCAATGCCAAGGGACGCATCCAGCCAGAACCACTTCTGAAAGCCTTTGCCGAAGGCGGTGCGGTGGACAATGAAATCTGCCTTGAGCTGTCGTTCAAGGAACGCGAGCCGAACGACCGTGAAGTCATTCCGCAGATTGCGGAAAGTGTGGCTTTCTGGGCTCCGCACATTGACACCGGCGCTAAGGACTTGAAGATATAGACAATTTAAGGAACCGGACCGCTTTCAATGGCAGATGCTGACGATTCACTGGCGCTGCGCGCTGCATGGCTTCACTTCGTGGCGGGCATGACCCAGTCAGCCGTTGCGAAGCGCCTTGGTCTGCCGTCCGTGAAAGCGCATCGCCTTATTGCCAAAGCCGTCGCGGACGGTGCGGTGAAGGTCAGTATCGACGGTGACATAACCGAATGTATCGACCTCGAAAACCGCCTCGCCGATATGTACGGCCTCGATTATTGCGAAGTTGCCCCTGACATTGGCGAGGAGGGCCTGCCGCTCATGGCGCTTGGTCATGCGGGTGCGGATTTTCTGCGGCGCGAGATCGAGCATGGCGACCATGAAGTCATCGGCATCGGCCATGGCCGCACGCTTTCGGCCGCAGTCAACTATATGCCCCGCGTGGTAGCCAACGACCTGCGTTTCGTGTCGCTGCTCGGCGGCCTGACACGCAATTTTGCCGCCAACCCGCATGATGTGATGCACCGCATCGCCGAAAAGACAGGTATGCCCGCTTATGTGATGCCGGTGCCCTTCTTCGCCAACACGGCAGAAGACCGCGAAGTGCTGCTCGCACAACGCGGTGTCACCACCGTTTTCGACATGGGTTGCCAAGCTGAACTGAAGATCGTCGGCATCGGCACAGTCGATGCGCAGGCGCAGCTTGTCACATCCGGCATGATAGAACTGGCTGAAGTCGAAGAGATCGCCAGCCTCGGCGGTGTTGGCGAAATGCTCGGCCATTTCTTTGACGCCAATGGCCAGCGCCTCGAAACAGCGCTGACCGCCCGCACCATCGCTGCATCGGTCGAAAACGCGGATATGAGCCGAATTGTGGGCCTTGCCGGTGGAATTTCCAAGGTGGAAGCCATCCGCGCCGTGCTGAAAAGCGGTCGTCTTTACGGCCTCATCACCGATGAGCGCACGGCAAAAGCGCTCGTTGAACAGCCGAACGGAAAATAACATAATAACATTTTTATAATAGATTTTTTTGTGATTTTGTGATCTAACTTCACGCGATAAATGTTCCGCCAATGAGATCGGACGAGAGCGTGAAGCGCGACGACAGAAGACAGGCGATAATAAACCTTCTGATCGAAAATCAGGCCGTCGATCTCGACGATCTGGCGGATCGGTTTGCCGTTTCCAAAATGACGATCCATCGCGATCTGGATTCGCTGGAACATACCGGCGTGCTGCGCAAGGTACGCGGCGGAGCGACGATCGATACCGGTACACAATTTGAAAGCGATTTCCGCTTCCGCGAACGGCAGGACGGCGAAGCGAAGCAGAAGATGGCCCGTACCGCGCTCCAACTTGTCGAGCCGGGTATGACGGTGATGATCAACGACGGCTCCATGGCCGCAGTTCTCGGCGGTTTGCTTCTGGAAAAACGCCCGCTGACGGTCATCACCAACAACGCCGTCATCATTGATGAGCTGAAGGGTGAAAGCGGAATCAATCTCATCGCGCTCGGTGGAACCTATTCAGCCAAGTTCAATGCGTTTTTCGGCATTCTGACAGAAAGCGCCCTGTCACATCTGAGTGCCGATATCGCCTTCATTTCCTCGCCTGCAGTCAATGGCAAGCTCGTCTATCACATGGATGAGAATGTGGTGCGTACAAAGCGCGCCATGACGGCGTCCGCCGCCCGCACCTGTCTTCTGGTCAATCACCAGCGGTTCGGACGCCCCGCACTGCATGTCATGGCTGATCTTTCCGATTTCGACGCGATCATAACCGATGCCTCCCCCGACGCGACTGTACTGGCCGATCTCGAACAGGCTGGCATTGCACTGACCATCGCTGACGACTGCGCATAAACCTAAAGGACGAAAATTGAGCATGACCAAATTCTGGATTGGCACGAGCTGGAAGATGAACAAGACGCTGGCTGAAGCCCGCGTTTTCGCCGAAGCGCTGAAAACTGCCGATGCGAGCCGGTCGTCGGACATCCAGCGCTTCGTCATACCGCCCTTTACCGCCGTGCGCGAAGTGAAGGAAATTCTCTCCGGCACATCCGTCAAGGTGGGCGCGCAGAACATGCATTGGGCCGATCAGGGTGCATGGACCGGCGAGATTTCGCCGCTGATGCTCAAGGATTGTAATCTCGATATTGTCGAACTCGGCCACTCGGAGCGCCGCGAACATTTCGGCGAAACCAACGAAACTATTGGCCTGAAAGTGGAAGCCGCCGTGCGTTACGGTCTGATCCCGCTCATCTGCATCGGTGAGACACTGGAAGACCGTGAAAGCGGACGCGCGGCGCAAGTGCTTGAAGAAGAAGTACGCGGTGCGCTTTCCAAGCTCTCCGATGCGCAGAAGCAGGCCGAAATCCTGTTTGCCTATGAACCGGTCTGGGCCATCGGCGAAAATGGCATCCCGGCATCGGCGGACTATGCAGATGCGCGACAGGCGGAAATCATTGCGGTTGCAGAAAGCGTGCTTGGTCGCCGCTTGCCTTGCCTTTATGGCGGCTCGGTCAATCCGGGCAATTGCGAAGAGCTGATCGCCTGCCCGCATATCGACGGTCTTTTCATCGGTCGCTCGGCATGGAACGTCGAAGGCTATCTCGACATTCTGGCCAAATGCGCCAACAAAATTGCATCCAAATAAGGAGTAACGTCATGAAAGTAGCAGTAGCAGGCGACAGCGCCGGCGAAGGTCTGGCCAAGGTTCTCGCTGATCATCTCAAGGATCGCTTCGAGGTTTCGGAAATCTCACGCACGGACGCTGGCGCAGATGCATTCTACGCCAACCTCTCCGACCGCGTGGCTTCCGCGGTGCTCGATGGCACCTATGATCGCGCCATCCTCGTTTGCGGCACCGGCATCGGTGTATGCATCGCGGCCAACAAAGTTCCCGGCATCCGCGCCGCGTTGACGCACGATACCTATTCGGCAGAGCGCGCAGCGCTTTCCAACAATGCCCAGATCATCACCATGGGCGCCCGCGTCATCGGCTCGGAAGTGGCCAAGACCATTGCCGACGCCTTCCTCGCTGAGACCTTTGACGAAAATGGCCGTTCGGCTGGCAATGTCAACGCGATCAACGAAGTCGACGCAAAATACAACGCACGTTGATCTTCAACGCATGAAACAAAAAAGCGGAGGGTTTCCCCTCCGCTTTTCTTTTGCCGTATCGACAGAATTTAGCTGAACTTCGGATCCAGCGAACCATCGCGATAGCGCTTTGCCATTTCGGAAAGCGGGATCGGACGGATCGAGGCAGCATGACCGGCAGTGCCGAACTGCTCGAAGCGCTCCTTGCAGAGCTTGGTCATCGCGGCCATCGCAGGCTTCAGGTATTTGCGCGGATCGAACTCGCTCGGATCTTCCTGCAGGACGCGGCGGATCTGGCCGGTCAGCGCCATGCGGTTGTCCGTGTCGATGTTGATCTTGCGCACGCCATGCTTGATGCCACGCTGGATTTCCTCAACCGGAACGCCCCAGGTCGGCTTCATCTTGCCGCCATACTTGTTGATGATTTCCTGCAGCTCTTCCGGCACAGAAGACGAACCATGCATGACAAGATGCGTGTTCGGCAGCTTGCGATGGATTTCCTCGATCACGTTCATGGCGAGGACGGAACCGTCAGGCTTGCGGCTGAACTTGTAAGCACCATGCGACGTGCCCATGGCGATCGCCAGTGCATCGACCTTGGTTTCGCGCACGAATTTCACAGCTTCATCCGGATCGGTCAGAAGCTGGTCGTGCGACAGTACGCCTTCCGCGCCGTGGCCGTCTTCTGCATCGCCCATGCCGGTTTCGAGCGAACCCAGAACGCCGAGTTCCCCTTCCACCGAGATGCCGCCAAGATGCGACATCTCGCTGACCTGACGCGTGACGGAAACATTGTAGTCCCAGTCGGCAGGCGTCTTGCCGTCAGCCTTGAGCGAGCCGTCCATCATGACGGAGGTGAAGCCCGCCTGGATGGCGGTCATGCAGGTGGCGGCTTCGTTGCCATGGTCGAGATGCACGCAGACCGGAATATGCGGATAGATTTCCGTTACCGCATCCATCATGTGACGGAGCATGATGTCGTTTGCATAGGAACGCGCACCGCGCGAAGCCTGCAGGATCACCGGCGCATCGGCGGCATCCGCCGCTTCCATGATGGCAAGCGCCTGTTCCATGTTATTGATGTTGAATGCCGGGACGCCGTAACCCTGTTCAGCGGCGTGATCGAGCAATTGCCGCAGCGTAATGCGCGCCATTTCTAGCCTCCTAGAGCGCATCCCGAAAAGTGTGAAACGGTTTTCGGAACAAGATGCGCGTAAAAACAAATGGATGGAGCATTTCCAATGCTCCAGACGATGTCAGATCAGGTTATTTCGCGAAATATTCGCCGAGGATATCCACCTCTTCGGCCACGCCGAACACCAGCGCACTGCGCTCGTGATAGGTTTGCGGGACAATATCGAGAATGGATCTCGAACCGTCGGTCGCCTTGCCACCCGCCTCACGGGCGAGGAAAGCAATGGGATTGGCTTCGTAGACGAGCCGCAAGCGGCCCTTCTCATAGCCGGGGCGGCTGTCATTCACATAGAAGAACAAGCCGCCGCGCTGCATGATGCGGTGCATGTCGCCCACCGCAGCACCGAGCCAGCGCATGTTGAAGTTACGCCCGCGCGGACCATCCTTGCCAAGGAATGCATCGTTGACATAGGCTTGCATGCCAGCGGACAAATGCCGCTGGACGGATGCGTTGAACGCCAGATCGGACGTGTGTTCCGGCAGCGTCACATTGCGGCGCGTGATATGGAAAATCCCGCTTGCCGGATCGAATGTCGCGAAAATCACGCCCTCGCCGACCGAAAAGCCGAGATCGACCGAATTGCCGTAGGAAACATAACCGGCTGCAATCTGGCGGTTGCCGGGCTGCAAAAACGGCTCCGCCGTATCTGCCGGGAAAATCGAGAAAATCGTGCCAAGCGGGGCACCTAGGCCCACATTGCCCGAGCCATCGAGCGGATCGATGGCGACAGCGATCAGCCCATCGGCCTTGCCTGCTACGGGAAGATCCGCTTCCTCCGAAAGAATGGAGGCCGCACCTCCCGCGATCAGCAGCTCAACGAACAGATTGTGCGAACCGACATCGATGCACTTCTGCTGGTCCTGATCGCTATTGACGCCGACAAGCTTGCCCGGATCGCCAGGAAGCGAACCGCGTGCGATGCGACCGGCAAGCCGCGCTGCGCCAGCCAGAATAGCCTTGATTGCATCGGCGGTCGCAAGGCGCAGCGCGTCCTTGCCAGCCCAGTTGTCGAGATAAGCGCCGACAGCTTCGGCTTCCACGCGATCGCTATCGCCAACAAGAACCAGCGGAGAAAAATTGCCAGCCACCGTCATTTGCCCTGCTCCAGCAAGAATTTGGCGCGGGCGATAATCGCCTCGGCCGTGATGCCGAATTTTTCATAGAGCACCTCGGCAGGTGCCGAAGCGCCGAAGCCATCCATGCCGATCACATCGTCTTCGCTGTCGACATAACGCGTCCAGCCGAACTTGCCTGCGGCCTCGACGGCGATGCGCGGCGCATCGCCCAGAACGCCCTTGCGGTATTCCTTGCTCTGCTTTTCGAACAGATCCCAGCTCGGCATGGAGACGACCGCTGTTGCGATGCCTTCTTCAGCAAGCTTTTCGGCAGCCTTCACAGCGAGCGACACTTCCGTGCCCGTGGCAAGCAATGTGATCTGGCGTTCGCCTTTTGCTTCACGCAGTACATAGGCGCCACGCGCGGAGAGGTTCTCGCCATTGTCGGTGCGCAACTGCGGCACGTTCTGGCGCGAAAGGGCCAGCACCGAAGGCGTATGCGGATCGGAAACCGCCACAGCCCAGCATTCCAGCGTCTCAATCGTGTCTGCCGGGCGGAAGACGTGAAGGTTCGGCATGGCGCGCAAGCTGGCCAGATGTTCGACCGGCTGGTGCGTCGGACCGTCTTCGCCGAGACCGATGGAGTCATGCGTCAGCACATGGATGACACGCACACCCATCAGCGCCGAAAGGCGGATGGCGTTGCGGGCGTAATCGGAGAACACCATGAAGGTGCCGCCGTAAGGGATGAAGCCGCCATGGACCGCGATACCGTTCATGGCTGCGCCCATCGCAAATTCACGCACGCCGTAGCTGACATAGCGACCGCTGTTTTCCGGCGTGAAATCGCTGTCGACGGCAGGAACGCGGGTGAGGTTCGAATGGGTAAGGTCAGCCGAGCCGCCGATCATTTCCGGCAGGGCTGCCGTCAGGCTTTCAAGCGCGATCTGGCTTGCCTTGCGGGTCGCAACATTCTGCGGCTTGTCGAGGAGACGTTGCTTGGCATCGCCGACGACCGCTGCAAAGCCTTCCGGCAGAACGCCAGCAATACGACGGTCGAATTCGGCGCGTTCGGTTGCAGGCAGCGCATCGACGCGCTTTTGCCACGCTTCACGCTCCAAAACGCCACGCGCACCGGCTTCACGCCAGGCATTGAGCAAGGGGCCGGGAATTTCGAAAGCTTCCGCCGTCCAGCCGAGCGCTGCCTTGGTGGCGGCATTTTCAGCGGCACCCAGCGGCGCGCCATGCACGCCGCTCGTACCGGCGCGATTTGGCGAACCATAGCCGATGACAGTCTTGAGCGCGATCAGCGTCGGGCGGTCGGCTTGAGCCTTGGCGCGCGTCAGCGCCGCATCGATGGCATGATGATCGTGACCGTCGACCTTCTCAACATTCCAGCCACAAGCTTTGAACTTGGCTGGAATATCGTCGGTGAAGGCAATTTCCGTGCTGCCGTCGATGGTGATGCCGTTATCATCATAGAGCAGGATCAGCTTGCCGAGGCGAAGGTGACCGGCAAGCGAGATCGCTTCCTGTCCCACGCCTTCCATGAGGCAGCCGTCGCCGCAGAACACATAAGTGCGGTGATCGACAATATCCTTGCCGAACTGGCCGGCGAGCGCGCGTTCGGCGATTGCCATGCCGACCGAGCTGGCGAGACCCTGACCGAGCGGGCCGGTGGTCAGCTCAACGCCTTCTGTATGACCATATTCCGGATGACCGGCGGTCTTCGAACCCCACTGGCGGAAGTTCTTCAGCTCATCGATGGACACGTCCTTGTAGCCCGCCAGATAGAGCGCACTGTAAAGCAGCATCGAGCCATGGCCGTTGGAGAGCACGAAACGGTCACGGTCCGCCCAGTTCGGCGTCGACGCATCGAATTTCAGGTGCTTCGAGAACAAAACGGCTGCGGCGTCAGCCATGCCGAGCGGCATTCCCGGATGGCCGGAATTGGCAGCATCGACGGCATCGATCGAGAGAGCGCGAATGCAGTTGGCGAGTTGCAGCATATCTGATACGGGCGGGGCGAAATTCATCGGCGGCAACCTCCTTGCCAAAAGCAAAGCCTTGAGCATGTCCGGCAAACGAAACCCGGTTCGGTGCCGATATGCGTAAAACAACTAAGCCAGAGCGCATTGCGCTCGTGCTGCCTGAGATTTCGCAGTCCTTTTAAGGCCAGCCTCTCAGGCACCAATTGCGGTAACACCGTTTCAAAAGCATAACAATACGGCCATAACATTATAACGATTTAAATGTGATATTGAGTGTGATTTTTCTTTCCACACCCTTGTTTTTGGCCGTTTAGAAAGGGCGAATCGCAGCTTCAGCGCCGCGACTCACCTCCCAAAACGCAAAAAAGCAATCCGTGGATGACCACGGACTGCTCCTTATAATAGTATCGAGATGAGGCGGATTACGCACCGGCCATGCGCTGGCGCCGCTCACGCAAAAGCATCGGACCGTATTCGAGAACATAAAGCCCGAAAGCGCCCATCCAGAGCAAAGCCGATGCGGCGAGGATGGTATGGAAGAAATTCGGCATGACTTCCGCCAGCGGGCGGATCAGCGCGGCGGCGACCAGGCACAGATAGGCAATCTGCGTGACGGGCGAGGCCGTCAGCTCGCGTCCGGTATGGCCTCGCGTCGCCCGCGTCATGACCGCCAGCATCATGCAGCCGATTGCGCCGACAGTCACGACATGCAAGGCGGAATAGGGGTTGAGGCGATCAATGGCGGAAAGACCGATGGCGATGAAACCGAGCGGGATGAAGGCATAGGCGACATGAAGAACCAGCAGCAGCTTTTCCCTCGCCACAGACCATCCCCGCCAGCGGTAAAGCCGCACGATGTGAAACAGGGCTGCGATCCACGCCAGCACCGCCGTTATCGTCTGATCAGGAGCGGCGATCCAGCCGATGCAGGCAGCCACCCCGACAAGAATGCTGAAACCATCATAGCGGTTGAACGGCACCGGAAAGCGTATCCGCCCCATCTTGTTGAGCCAGTTGCGGGTGAAGCTTGGCACAATGCGCCCACCGATCACCATGACCAGCAGGACATAGGCACTGACACCAATGCGGTTGGCCAATGCCACGTCGCCATCGGTCAGGATCAGATAATGAAAGACGAGATTGGCAACCATCACCGTTGCCACGCCGACCAAAACCTTCAGGTTTTTCCACTGGCGCCCGGCAATGATTTCCCGCGCGCAGATGAAAAGCAGCAAGGGCAGAAACAGGCCTTCGACCGCAACGGCGAACCGTATATCGACAAGATCAGGCTCCAGAAACACGAGCCTGCCCGCAATCCACACCCCGAAGAGAACCGCAAGCGGCATCCCCGACACCGGCAGACCGCCGGTCCAGTTCGGAATGGCTGTCAGCAGGAACCCTGCCAAAACGGCGGAGGAGAAGCCAAACACCATTTCATGGGCATGCCAGTTCAGCCCGCCATAGGAACCGCCGAGCGGCATTCCAAGCGTCAGCGACAATATCCAGAAAAGCATGGCCAGAACGGCCCATATGGCTCCGCCCAGAAAAAATGGGCGGAAGCCATAGCTGAGGAGGACGGGACCAGTCATTTTCAGTCCACGCGGCATACCTTTTTGATCGGATGGCATCGCAGCAGGTACTGCCTGCAGGCTTGGCTGTCTGGTCATGATGTCCTCGTCATGTAGCCGGTTCAAGTTCGGCTCATCGAGAGTTTTCGGTCAATCTTATTTGGCGCTGGCGATGACCTTATCCAGCCGCTCCTGAACGATCTTCGGCTTCTTGGCAGAAACGATCTGGTCGAGATTGGCCGGGTTGTCACCGACAGCGATGAGCGCGATCATGCCCATGGCATAATGCGGTGTGCACTTTACCATATATGCGCCGGGATGGGTAACCGTCAGCACATAGTTCTCATTGATCTTGCTTTTGAATTTTTCGGCACCTTCGGGGATCATGTCCTTGATGGACTCGACATTGTGCCCTTTGTCGATCGGTATGAAAGTGATCGTGTCACCGGGATTGGCCTTGATATAGGCGGGTTCGAAAACCATGGCGCCTTCGGCACCCTTGTTGAGCATGTGAACTTCGATATTTTCGGCAAGGGCTGGGGCCGCCAGCACCGAAAGAATGCCTGCTGCAGCAAATTTGATCGCGAGGTTACGCATTTTCGTCCTGATCTCCATCGATTGGCGCACCTGCCGTCTCGGCTTTGACACGCCACGTCACGGGATGTAGACCTGTCGTCTGCCAACCTCTTTGATCTGGATCAAACAGGTGAAGTTATTCCTGATAATGACGCTCAAATTACAATAGAAGCCAAAAGGAGCGCCTCAGCGCTCCCTTCGACTATGGTTTCAGTTCTTGGCCGCAACGACCACGACTTCGATCAATCGCTTCGGGTCGCCCAGATCGGCGATGCCAATCGTGGCGCGGGCGGGAAGGTCGTCCCCATCCAGCCATTCGAGCCAGGCTTCGTTCATCTCTTCCTTCTTCGACATGTCGCTGATGTAGATGCGTGCCGAGACGAGCTGTGTCTTGTCCGAGCCGCATTCGGCAAGCACGTCGTCCAGTTTGGCGCAGACTTGCTGCGTCTGTTCCTTCATGCCGAGCGAAATATCGGACGCCGCATGTCCACCGACGAAAATGAGACCGTTATGCTCCACTGCCGCATGCATGATGCGATGCTTCCGGTAACGCGTTACCATAATTATACCTCTCTTACAGAATTGAATTTCAAATGAGATGACCCGTCACGCAGGCGCGTAACGAGAAAGATCGACGGCGAGCGGCGCGTCGGTCAGAAGGTCGGCCAGCAGTCTGCCTGCGAAAGGTCCGATGGTGAGCCCGGCTGCGCCGAGCCCGTTTCCGACGGTCAGACCCGAGACGCCCGGCACACGGCCCAGGATGGGCTTCATGCTCCGGGATGCCGGACGGAAGCCAATGCGTGTTTCGATGTGGGTCGCGTTTGCAAGGCCAGGAGCCACTGCCAGCCCCGCATTCAGTACTTCAGCCTCCCCACCTGCCGTTACGCGATAATCAAAGCCTGAATTATCTTCGCGAGTAGCGCCGATCACCACGCGGGAATCGTCGAATGCCAACAAATAATGGCTGCCCATGGGCAGGAGCACCGGCCAGTTCGAAGTCTGGACACCCGGCAGACGAAGATGAATGATCTGCCCCTTCTGCGGTTCAACCGGATGATCGAGACCCAGCGGATCAAGTATCTGCGAAGCCCAGGCACCGGCGATCACGACGATTTCGTCTGCCTCAACCACAGTACCGTCGCCTGCAGAGCAAACCGGCTTGCCGTCCTTCAAAACGAGTGAAACCCGATCCTGTCGCACTTTCGCACCAAGAGAGGCCGCAGCGCGCAACATGGCTGCTGCAAGCAGCCGTGCATCGACGCGAGCTGCACCCGGAATGAAGATCGCTTCCATATCGTCGCGCAGTGGCGGAAATTTCTCGCGCGCCGCTGCTGCGCTCAGATGCTCGACCGTGCCTGCCTCCGGAACATTGGCGACCCGACGCGCTACTCGCTCGGCGGCAGCTTCGAATTCCTGCCTGTCTTCGGCGACGACCAGACCGCCGACCTTGCCATAACCGAGATCGGTTTCGCCGAATGATTTGAGCCCTTCCACCAGCGCCGCATAATAGGCCGCGCCTGCGGCATACATATCGTAAAAGGGACCATCCTCAAGTTTGGTTGCCCACGGACATACGATACCGGCACCGGCGAGCGTGGCCTTGCCTTCATGCTGGGCGTCGACGATTTCGACGTCGATGCCCTTGCGGGCGAGATGGTAGGCCGTGCTTGCACCAAGTATGCCCGCACCGATAATCAGGACTTTCATATCTGCTCCCGTATCTGCTCTCATGCGAATGCGCAGTTTGAGGCGGCCCCCAGCGAAACGTGTCGGGAACTGCCTGACTATTCAACTATTCCACGGTGACACCGGAGAACCGGCTCGTCCCGAAAATTGCGGGCTCGAAACCCTTCACATTTTTGGCAACCGTCGTCAGCGTGTCGGCACCGCCGAGAATGACCGCAGGCGCTTCCTCGTAGAAACGTCTTTGCGCCTTCTCATAGAGCTCGATGCGCTTCTCCTTGTCTGTAACGCGGCCGGCCTCATTCATCAGGCTGATAAATTCCTTGTCGCACCACGCGCCCACATTGGACGGACTTGGCTTGCCCTCGGAATCGCAGATGAAATAATTGTTGGGAATCTGGCTCGGGTCGGGGAAATCATAAATACCGCCAAACATCGCGACCGGCGCTTCGCCAGCCCGCGCGCGCTGGATATATTCACCCCATTCAAAAGAGACGATTTCCGCCTTCACACCGATCTTGGCCCAGTCGGCTTGGATCATTTCCGCAGCACGGCGACCATTCGGCATATAGGGCCGATAGACCGGAACGGCCCAGACCTGCGTTGAAAAACCGTCTGGATAACCGGCTTCCGCCAGAAGCGCCTTGGCCTTTTCAGGATTATATTCGTGTGGTGGCAGATCCTTGGCATGTCCCCAGAGGACCGGCGGGATCAGCGCTCCCGTGGATACACCCATGCCGCTATAAACCGCTTCAACCAGCGCGGGGACATTGATTGCTTCAGCAAGAGCAGTTCGCACGCGCTTGTCCTGAAACTTCTCGTCACGGAAGTTGAAATCGATAAAGCCGGTCGAGGCCACCGGTGTCTGCTCGAGTTCAAGCGTTTCGCTCTTCTCGATCGTCGCGCGATCCGCAAGATTGGGGTAAAGCGCAATCTGGCACTCGCCTGCAAGTGCACGTTGCAGGCGCACCGACGCATCCGTGCTGATCGCCATAATGAGTGCGTCGACCATCGGTGTGCGGCTTTTGTCACCGATAGCCGCCCCCCAGGTTTCCTTGAACGGCGCAAGCCGCACGATGGCATCCTGCTGATAGGCCTGCAAGGCGAAAGGGCCTGTCCCGATGGGGTCCATATCGAAAGTCTGCGGCGTTCCAGCCTTCAGGAGAACATCGGCATATTCCGCCGAGGTGATAGCGAGCGACTGGTGCGCCACAACGCCGACAAAAGGTGCCAAAGGCTCCTTCAAGGTGAAGGCGACAGTGTAGTCGTCGATCTTCCTTACCGATTGCAGAGTGTTGGCAAGCTTGGTGTTGAATGTGACGTAGTTGCCGCCATTGATTTTGGCGTAGGGGTTCTCCGGACTCATCATCCGGTCGAAAGTGAAAACCACATCATCCGCGTTGAAATCCCGACTTGGCGTGAACTGCGCATTGGACTGCCATTTGACACCCTTGCGCAGCTTGAACGTGTAGGTACGACCGTCATCCGAAATCGTCCAGCTTTCGGCAAGCGAGGGTTCCAGATCGGAACTGTTCGCCTTCACCGAGACGAGATTGTCGTAAATATTGCCAAGAACGTTCGATGTGGTGCCGTTGCTGCTTAGCTGCGGATTGAAGATTTCCGGCGATCCCTCGACGCAAACCGACAATATTCCCGCATGAGCGGGAGCTGACAGCGACAGGGCCAGCATCGCCGACCCCAATGTGGAAGCAAAGGCCGATGGACGGGCCAGTCTCATGCGCATTCCCCTTTTTATGAAACGAACCGCCTGGCGGCCCGTCGTGCTTTCTTGCAGGGAGAAAAGCGAGACAGGGTATAATTGTCAAATATCAAATTATCCTATCATTATAACCAAACCTCATATTGTCGATTCCAGACGAAAGCGCCTGCATGAACATCCGCCAACTCGAAGCATTTCACAACACGATAGAAACCGGGTCGGTTACGCTTGCTGCCGAACGGATGCGGATTTCGCAACCAGCTGTCAGCAAGCTCCTGCGCAGTTTTTCCGATACCTGCGGTTTCCAGCTTTTCATTCGCTCCGGCGGGCGCCTGACACCAACGCTCGAAGCACGCATGCTCGCTGTCGAGGTCGCCAAGATGTTTTCCGGTACGGCGCGGGTGGCGCGGCTGGCCGATGCTGTGCGAAATCAGGAGTGGGGCGAGATAACGCTCGTCGCGCCGCCGGCGCTCACCACGCGGTTTCTGGCGCAATCGCTCGCGCCGCTCCTCGCCGACCAGCCGGATATCCATTTCACCATGCGCAGCCTGCCCTCCCCACGCATCATCGATCTCGTTGCCGCACAACAGGTTGATATCGGCCTCAGCGTGCTGCCATTTGAACACCCGAATGTCGAGACTGAACGCCTCATGCGGTTTGAAATGGTCTGCGTGCTGCCAGCCGGTCATCCGCTTGCCGACAAGGCCGTCATCGATCTGGAAGACCTCGGCAGCGACCCCTTTGTGTCGCTGGCCCGAGACGATTGTTCGTTGATGACCATCGACCGCGCCTTCCAGATCAAGGGCGTGCAGAAGAGAAACCGCATAGAAGTTCCACTTTCCGAGACGGCCTGTTGCTTCGTGGCCAATGGCGTGGGTGTTTCCATCGTCCCTTCCTTTGTTGGCCTCGATTTTGGTCCCGATATGCTGATCAGGCGACGCATCGTGCCAGAAACGACCATCGATCTCTGGCTGCTTACATCCAAAAATCATCCACGCTCGCTCGCGGCCAACAAACTGATTGATTTTCTTCGCCAGGCTGTCGCACCATTTGATGCACGGCGGTAAGGAGACCGCCCCTTCCACGCCAGCCCTTTTGCCGCAGTCTCCGCCCCGCCTGTGCGGCATGACAACCCTGCATGCATCTTGTATGCATTTAACGAACGATATTCGCCTACACTCGGCCCACCCCTAAGAACTGCGTCCAAAGAATTGCGCCCAAGAATTGGATAGGAATGACAGAATGAGCGACACCATTTCGATTTCGACAGAAGAACTCGCCAAGCTTGTGCGAGAAATCCTGCACAGAACGGGTTTCAGCGCCGATCATGCCGCAGCCATTGCCAAGACGATTGTGGCGGGTGAACGCGACGGCTGCAAATCGCATGGTGTCTACCGTATCGAAGGCTGCCTGCGCACGCTGAAGAGCGGCAAGGTTGTCGCCGATGCCGTCCCGGTCGTCACGACCGACGACAGCGCCGTCGTCCGCGTTGATGCCAAGGGCGGCTTTGCCAATCTAGCATTCGAGCGCGGCACGCCTGCCCTCGTCGAGAAGGCACGCAAGCTCGGTATCGCAGCGCTGGCGATCAACGACTGCACCCATTTCGCAGCCTTGTGGCCTGAAGTCGAAGCACTTGCCGAACAGGGCCTTGCGGCAATGGCCATGTGCCCGAGCTATGCCACCGTGGCGCCAGCAGGCGGAACGAAGCCGCTTCTCGGCACCAACCCATTCGCCTTCGGCTGGCCTCGCTCCGGCGATTACCCTTATGTGTTCGACTTTGCCACCAGCGTTGCCGCGCGTGGCGAACTGGAACTTTACCGTCGTGCCGGAAAGCAGCTACCCGAAGGATGGGCCGTCGATGCGGACGGTAATCCGACGACCGATCCTGAAGCCGCCCTTGCAGGAGCAATGCTGCCGTTTGGCGGGCACAAGGGATCGGCCATCTCCACGATGATCGAGCTTTTGGCCGGTGTGATGATCGGTGATTTCACCAGCCCCGAGGCGCTGGACTTCCTTGGCACGACGACGCTTGCGCCGCGCCACGGCGAACTCATCATCGCCTTCGACCCTGCCCGCATGGCAGGTGGCCGCGGCAACCCGCAGGAGCGTGGCGAAATCCTGATCGAAGCGATTGCCGGACAGGGCGCACGCCTGCCGTCACAGCGCCGCTTTGCCGCCCGTCGCGATTCACTGGCCAAGGGCATTGCGCTCACCGCAGCCGAGATCGCGTTGTTGGAAAAACTGAAGGAAAAGGGTCTCGACGCAGTGTCATGATCCCAAACAAAAAGGCGCCGGAATTCGGCGCCTTTTTGTTTTATCTGTGAAGGGTCAGGACCTAGATTTCAGGCGGCGTATTTCGCCGCTGCGCCGCCCTGCTTGTTCCAGTCGGCATACCAGGTCTGGAAGAGCTTCAACTGGGTTTCGCAATAGCCGCGCTGGCTATCGGACAGCTTGTCCGTCTCGTTGAAATGCAGTTCATATTCCGGATTGCCGGTCAGAACCATCATATGCTTGTAGAAGAGAACGAGGTCCGGGCCTTCATCGAAGGATGACAGTACGTCCAGTGCGGCTTCCAGTTCCAGCGCCAGCTTGCGCGCCGCGACATCGCCTGTGGCGGCCGCCTTCGACAATGCCACGAGATGCTGGACTTCCTTCGGCAGCACATTGCCGATGCCGGTGATGGCACCGGTTGCACCGCAATTGACGAAACCGTGGAAAACGCCGGTATCGACACCGACCATCAGGGTTACATTGTCATCGGCGCTCGTGATGTTTTCGGCTGCGTAACGCATGGCTTCCGCACCGCCGAATTCCTTGAAGCCAATGAGGTTCGGATGTTCCGCACGCAGTGCGAAGAAAAGGTCGGCGCGGGTCGCAAAGCCGTAATACGGGCTGTTGTAGATAACGGCTGGCAGATCAGGAGCTGCCGCAAGGATCGCCTTGAAATGGGCCTTCTGCGCCGAGATCGACGACCCACGCGAGAGAACGCGCGGAATGACCATCAGGCCCTTCGCGCCAACTTTCTGCGCATGGGCCGCGTGGGCGGCGGCGATCTTCGTGTTGACAGCGCCGGTGCCGACGACGACGGGCACGCCTGCCTTGGCAAGCGCTTCGACGCCAGCCATGCGTTCCTCGTCCGAGAGAAGCGGCCAGTCACCCATGGAACCGCAATAGACAACCGCAGACATGCCCTTCGCGATCAGTTCCTTGCCTTTGCGGACCAGCGCATCGAAATCCGGCGTGCGGTCGGGCTTGCAGGGGGTCATGAGGGCCGGAATGCAACCGGAGAAAATGTTAGAGGTCATAGCGTCGTTCCTTGGACGTTTTTCCTTGAGCGTTCTTCACGCGGGCTGGATCTACAATCGGTCTGCCGAACCTTGTATTGAAATCAAATATACACTTTGTATTTTTCTTGTCGACCAAAATTTTTGTTTGAGGTAGGATTGCTTGACTGGATGCGCATTTCCAGCAAAAGTGCGAAGCGGTTTTGCGTTGGATAATGCGTAAAAACAAATGGATAGAGCATTTCCCACGCTTCAGAGGATAGGAAGCGCTCTATGCTGAAACTGGTGTTTGGAGCGCAGTTTGCCGCGCCGTACCTATTTTCGGGTCGCCAAAACATCACGACTGAGGACAGACAAGATCATGGACAAAGACGACGCAAACCAGACAGCCGACCGGAAGAAGGGTTCAGGTGTCAAACTGGTTTACGACGTGCTGCGCGACGAGATTATCGATCTTTCGCTTGCGCCGGGTAGCCCCATTGATGAAAACCAGTTGGCCGAACGCTTTTCCATGTCGCGCACGCCTATACGTGAGGCTTTGGTGCGGCTGGCAAGCGACGGCTTCGTAACCACGCTGCCCAATCGCTCGACCGTTGTGTCCAATATCGACTTTCTGAGCCTCCCCGCATTTTTCGACGCGGTAACGCTGATGTACCGCGTAACGACGCGGCTTGCCGCCCGCAACCGGACCGACAGGGACCTTGAAAACATCCGCGCGCATCAGGAAGCTTTTGCCCGCGCCGTCCGCTCACAAAACGCGCTGGAAATGATCGCGACCAACCGCGATTTTCATGCGGCTATTGCGGAAGCGGGGCGCAATCCCTTCTACACCACCTTCTTTTCGCGGCTTCTCGATGAAGGGCGCAGGCTGTTGCGCCTCTATTACCAGTCTTTCGCCGACCGCCTGCCCGAGCGTTACGTCACTGAGCATGAAGACATGATCCGCGCCATTGAAGAACGGGACGTGGATACCGCCGACCTGCTTGGCAAGGCGCATGGAGACCAGATCGTCTATCAGATCCGCAAGCTGATTGCGGAAGACCGTCGCGATCAGCTCGATTTATAGAGCAGCAATTCCGGCGGAAAGACCGCCGTCAAACGGCTTCCGGCAATTGCCGTAATTCCGTCAGCCGGTCGAACCACCCAAGCGTTGCCTTGCTATCCGCCGCCAGAAGGATACCGCAGTCACCGGCAAAGTCGTTCCATCCGTCGACATAGGTTTCCCGCACCACCGTCAGCACCGGAATCTGGCGCGCATATGCCGTTTCGATGATGGCGCGGAAACCGTGCCCTTCCGTCTCGCCCTTGCCGAAACGGTTGAGGATCAGAACATCGGCGCCGTCATCCAGTTCCGCCAGAAGCGAGCCTGCTACATCGGCAAGGGCCGCCGGGTCGAGGCGGCATCCCTTCGAACCCGAGCCGAGCGACTGCGAGATGATCTGCGTCACGCCGGTGCCTATATGCTTGATCTCGATATCGCGACAGCATTCATCCGTGTTCTTTTCGCGGTGCTGAAGAAAGCCCACAACGTGCAGTCCAGCCTGTCTGGCCCGATGTGCCACGCCTGCCAGAAGCTGGTCAACCGGCTCGTCCTTCGCGGCCCGGATGGCCGCAAGCGTCGGTACACCGCTCATCCATCCGCTCCCTCATTCGAAAGCAGATCGATACCAGTGATATCGGCATCTGCTGCGAGGATCGCGATATATTGCGACACGGCCTTCGACCAGGTGGAGGCTTCCAGCCACCCGGCAATCCTGTCGGCAACATAGTCGAACGGGAGCTCTTCGCCTTCGATGCGGCGATCAAGGCGCACAATGTGAAAGCCAAAGCGGCTTTCAATAGGCGCTGGCGTTATTTCGCCGGGCGTGAGGCGCTCCAGCGCCCGTTCGAATTCAGGCACTGTGCTGCCGCGTGTGAGCTGGCCGAGATTGCCGCCTTGCGCGCCCGAAGGGCAGGACGAGTATTCATGGGCGACCGAAGCGAAGGTGGCAGGCTCGGTAATCACCGAGGTAGCCAGATAGGATGCCGTCGTGCGGGCCTTCTCACGCTCGCGCTGGTCGGTCGGATCGGCGGCGATCAGGATGTGACTTGCCTCCAGAATGGGCGCACTGGTGAAGCGATGGCGGTTTTTTTCGTAGAAGCGCAAGGCTTCCTCGCGCGTGGCGGAAGGCACCTCGACCTCCCGTTCAATCACCATGCGCACGAGGGCATCTTCATCAGTCTCGCTGCGCCCCTCCGCATCTTTCTCGCTTTCTGGCACGATGCCGGTTTCCCTTGCGCGCTGCAGAAGAAGTTCACGCACGGCAAGCGCCCGGGCGGCAGCAAGCAGTGCCGCGCCGGGATTTTCCGACGGATGGTTTTGTGCCTCCGTCAGAATGTCGGTTTCGTTGATCGCCACGCCATTGACGGACACTGCATCGAAAACCGGGCGTGGTTTTGGCGGCACCCGCGTATCCGGCTCCTGATAGGTCGTGTAACCGGTGTTATGATCATGGGCGTGGGCGTGGGCGCCCTGATGCTGTTCAGACGGCTGTTTCCGGTCAAAAAGTGTCACCATGAGCCTTACTCCGCAGGAATACGCATATGCGAGGGCTGAGCCGTATGGTTGCGCTCACGCACGACCTGATAGCCCGGACGCCAGATGTAGCGGACCGGCGCACTCAGCATATGCACAAGCCGCGTGAACGGGAACAGCAGGAAGATGGTCAGCCCCAGGAAGATATGCATCTTGAAGATGAACGACGCATTGGCGATGTAGCTGGATGCCGCCGGATTGAAGGTGAAGATACCTTGTGCCCAGTTCATGAATGTCACCATTTCGCCGCCGTCGATATGCTGCAACGAGATCGGGATGGTGCCGAGCCCCAGCAGAAGCTGCAACCACAACAGAATGATAATCAGCGTGTCGGATGGCCGCGAGGACGCACGAACGCGCGGATCGAATACACGGCGATGCACAAGCATGCTGGCGCCAACGATTGCCATCATACCGGCGATGCCACCCGCCACAACGGCGAGAATCTGCTTTGCCTCATGACTGACGCCGAGCATGTCGAAAACCCAGATCGGCGTCAGCAGGCCGACCAGATGGCCAGCGAAGATAAACAGCACGCCGAGATGGAACAGAACCGACCCCCACATGAGCTGCTTGCGCCGCAAAAGCTGGCTTGAGCCGGAACGCCAGGTATAGGGCTCGCGGTCATAGCGGAAGATCGAGCCGAGCACGAGCACGCTCAGTGCGATGTAGGGATAGATGCCGAAAAGAAACGTATGGAGGTAAGCCATCTTCCGTCTCCTATATATGTGATGGGTTGGACGGGTTGCCGGGCTTGCGCTGTGCTGCACGCATCTGCATGCGCAACCGGTCCGGGCCGCAGGAATTTTCGCCTGCATTGCCGCCAAACGTTACCGCTTCTTCTTCCCATATGCGGTCGAGCGCGGCCAGATCGTTCGGATCATCTTCTTCTTGCCGCAGCAACTCCCCGACGAGATTCTTGTCCGGCTTGGCATTGGCGACATGAAGCAGCGCCGCAAAGGCGTTGGCATAAGGCGACTGGCGCTTGCGCAGACGCTCACCGATGGCCGCTGTAATATGGCCGGTCTGAGTGAGAAGATCGTGGATTTCCTCTGGCGAGCGTGTCGACAGGAATTCGAGGAACAACGGCAGATAGTCCGGCAGTTCCTTGGCATCGACGACAAAGCCATTCTCGTCATACATCTTCATGAGATCGACCATAGCCTGGCCGCGGTCGCGGCTTTCACCATGCACATGCTCGAAAAGATGCAGCGACAGCGAGCGCGTGCGGTCAAAAAGGTGCACGTAACGTTCCTGCGCCTCGTAGAGATCGCAGTCGCAGACATAATCGACAAGGCTGTCGAGCAGCCTGCGGATGCCGGGGGAAAGCTTTTCCCCGGCCAGTGCTTTTTTCAGTTCCTCGCCGCCGAGTTGCAACTCTGCGGTCGGATAGGAAAGCAGCAGCGAAATGATTTTCAGGGTCTTGTTCATTACACCTGCTCCCGGAAAATATCCGTTGGTGTCTGGACGACCTTCTGGCGCTTGGAGCCGAACAGGTCTTCGGTCGACGTTCCACCCGAACAGCCATTGCCGAAAGTGAAGCCGCAGGAGCCGCGCACGTCATAGGCATCCTCGGTGATTTCACGATGCGTGGTCGGGATGACGAAGCGGTCCTCGTAATTGGCAATCGCCATGATGTGGTACATTTCCTCGATCATCGCACCGCTCATGCCGACGCGATCGGCAATCGCCTCATCGATAACGCCATCAACAGTCTTGGCGCGCATATAGGCACGCATGGCGAGCATGCGTTCCAGCGCCGAGATGACCGGCTCTTCCTTGCCTGCTGTCAGAAGATTGGCAAGGTAGCGGACCGGAATGCGCATGGAACGGACATCCGGCAGCGGACCATCCATGCCGAGCTTGCCAGATGCAGCAGCAGACTGGAGCGGCGAGAGCGGCGGTACGTACCAGACCATCGGTAGAGTGCGATATTCAGGATGAAGCGGGAAGGCGATCTTCCAGTCCATCGCCATCTTGTAGACCGGCGAATGTTTCGCCGCTTCCAGCCATGCTTCCGGCACGCCGTCCTTGCGCGCCTGCTCGATCACGGCAGGATCGTTCGGATCGAGGAAGATATTGAGCTGTTCTTCGTAGAGATCCTGCTCATTAGCCGTGGACGCAGCCTCCGAAATGCGGTCGGCATCATAGAGCATCACGCCCAGATAACGGATGCGGCCCACGCAGGTTTCCGAACATACGGTCGGCTGACCGGCTTCAATGCGCGGATAGCAGAAGATGCACTTTTCGGACTTGCCCGAACTCCAGTTGTAATAAATCTTCTTGTAGGGGCAACCGGAGACGCACATGCGCCAGCCGCGGCACTTTTCCTGATCGATCAGGACGATGCCGTCATCCTCGCGCTTGTAGATCGCACCCGACGGGCAGGCCGCAACGCAGGTCGGGTTGAGGCAGTGCTCGCACAGGCGCGGCAGATACATCATGAAGGTGTTTTCGAACTGGCCGTAGATTTCCTTCTCCACGCCTTCGAAATTGTAGTCCTTCGAGCGCTTGGCGAACTCGCCGCCGAGAATTTCTTCCCAGTTCGGCCCCCATTCGATCTTTTCCATCCGCTCGCCGGAAATCAGCGAGCGCGGGCGGGCGGTCGGCATGGTCTTGCTTTCGCCTGCCGTCTGGAGATGGCCGTAATCGAAGTCGAACGGCTCGTAATAGTCGTCGATTTCAGGCAGGTCCGGATTGGCGAAAATCTTGGCGAGGATGCGCCACTTGGAGCCCATCTTCGGCTCGATCTTGCCGTTTTTCTTGCGGACCCAGCCGCCGTTCCACTTCTTCTGGTTTTCCCATTCCTTCGGGAAACCGATGCCGGGCTTGGTCTCGACATTGTTGAACCAGGCATATTCCACGCCTTCACGGTTGGTCCAGACGTTCTTGCACGTCACGGAGCAGGTGTGGCAGCCGATGCACTTGTCGAGATTGAGCACCATTCCAATTTGCGCACGGATTTTCATTCTGCTGCCTCCTTCGCTGCGGAGCTCTGGTTGCCTTCTTCAAGCGGACCTTCCATCCAGTCCACTTTCTCAAGCTTGCGCACGACCACGAACTCGTCGCGGTTGGCACCAACGGTTCCGTAATAGTTGAAACCATAGGACTGGTGGGCATAGCCGCCGATCATATGCGTCGGCTTGGTGATGATGCGGGTGACGGAGTTGTGAATGCCGCCGCGCTGGCCGGTGAGCGGCGAGCCGGGCGTGTTTACGATCTTCTCCTGCGCATGATACATGAAGACGGTTCCGTCCTTCATGCGCTGGGAGACGACCGCACGGGCCACAATGGCGCCATTGGCGTTGTAGACTTCCACCCAGTCATTATCGACGAGGCCTGCCCTTGCGGCATCAGGCTCCGAAATCCAGACAACCGGCCCGCCGCGATTGAGCGTCAGCATCAGGAGATTGTCCGTATAGGTGGAGTGGATGCCCCATTTCTGGTGCGGCGTGATGAAGTTCAGCACCAGATGCGGCTTGCCGTCCGCCTTTTCACGGATTGCCGGGTTGACCGTCTTGGTATCGATCGGCGGGCGATAGACGCAGAAGCCTTCGCCAAATGCACGCATCCACAGGTGATCCTGATAGAGCTGCTGACGACCGGTCAGCGTGCGCCACGGGATCAGCTCATGGACGTTAGTATAGCCTGCATTGTAGCAGACGGTTTCGGATTCGATGCCCGACCAGGTTGGCGAGGAGATGATTTTGCGCGGCTGCGCAACAATATCGCGATAGCGGATCTTCTCGTCTTCCTTGGGGATAGCGAGATGCGAATGGTCGCGTCCTGTGAACTTCGACAGCGCTTCCCATGCCTTGACCGCCACTTCGCCGTTGGTTTCCGGCGCGAGCGACAGAATGACCTCGGTTGCGTCGACGTCGGTATAGATGCGCGGACGTCCCTCGCTTGCCCCTGGCTCATGAACCTTGCCGTTCAGATTAGCGAGCAGCTCGACCTCGTGTTGGGTATTCCATGAAATGCCCTTGCCGCCATTGCCCAGCTTGTCGAGAAGCGGTCCGACGGAGGTATAGCGCTTGTAGAGGTTCGGATAATCGCGCTCCACAACCACGACCGATGGCATCGTCTTGCCGGGAATCGGCTCGACTTCACCCTTCTTCCAGTCAAGAACATCCTTCGGCTGCGCCAGTTCGCCCGCCGTGTCATGCAGGGTCGGCACAAGAACGATGTCCTTCTCGACGCCCAGCACTTCCGGTGCCACTTCCGAGAACTTCCGGGCGATACCCTTGAAGATTTCCCAGTCGCTGCGCGCTTCCCATGCCGGGTCGGCTGCGCTCGACAGCGGATGGATGAAGGGATGCATGTCGGAAGTATTGAGGTCGTTCTTCTCGTACCAGGTGGCAGTCGGCAGAACGATATCGGAATAGACGCAAGTTGTGGACATACGGAAATCGAGCGTGACCAGAAGGTCGAGCTTTCCTTCTGGAGCATTCTCATGCCACACGGCCTCGCGGCTTTCCTGTGCGCCTTCCTGACCCAGATCCTTGCCGAGCAGGCCGTTCGAGGTACCGAGCAGATGCTTCAGGAAATACTCATGCCCCTTGCCCGACGAACCGAGCAGGTTCGAACGCCAGACGAACATGTTGCGCGGCCAGTTGGCCTCATGGTCCGGGTCTTCGCAGGACATCGTGACGGTGCCGTTCTTCAGCGCATTCGCGATAAAGTCCTTTGGCTCCTTGCCCAATGCGGCGGCCTCTTTGGCGAGTTCCAGCGGGTTCGTCTGGAGCTGCGGAGCGGAAGGCAGCCAGCCCATGCGTTCGGCGCGGATGTTATAGTCCATCATCGTGCCGTCCCATGCACCCTCGGGGGCCGTAGGCGAGAGGATGTCCTGCACCTTTACCGTCTCGTAGCGCCACTGGTCGGTATGCGCATAGAAGAACGAGGTGGAGTTCATGTGGCGCGGCGGACGGTTCCAGTCGAGCGCGAAGGCAAGCGCTGTCCAGCCGGTCTGCGGACGCAGCTTTTCCTGCCCCACATAATGGCTCCAGCCGCCGCCGGACTGACCGACGCAACCGCACATCACCAGCATGTTGATGATGCCGCGATAATTCATGTCCATATGGTACCAGTGGTTGAGACCGGCACCGAGGATAACCATCGAACGACCGTTGGTCTTTTCGGCATTGGTTGCGAATTCGCGGGCGACCGCGATGATCTGGTCGCGCGGGACGCCCGTGATTTTTTCAGCCCAGGCCGGAGTGTATGGCAGGCCCTCGTCATAGGACTTGGCGGAGTTCTCGTCGCCAAGCCCGCGATCAAGCCCGTAATTGGCGGCAAACAGGTCGAACACTGTCGCTACCATGACGTCGCCGCCCTTGATCTTCAGCTTGCGGGCCGGAACCTTGCGCACCAGCACACTGTCATGGTCCGTGCCTTCAAAGTAATCGTGCTCGCGATTACCGAAATATGGAAAGGCCACATCGGCAACGGCATCATGGCTGTCCTTGTCGATGAAGCTCTTGGCAAGTTCCACATCCTTGCCCTTGCCGTCCTTTTCTTCAAGGTTCCACTGGCCGTCGTCACCCCAGCGGAAACCGATGGAACCCTGCGGCGCGACATAGGCGCCCGACTTTGTGTCGAAGGCGACCGTCTTCCAGTCGGGATTGTTGCCTTCGCCGAGATCGCCCTTGAAGTCGGACGCGCGCAGGAACCGATCCGGCACATAGCGGCCGTCCTTCTTCGAGAGCATGACCAGCATCGGGAAATCGGAATATTTACGGCAGTAATTCTCGAAATAGGGTACCTGCCGGTCAATGTGATATTCGCGCAGGATGACATGGCCGAGCGCCATGGCCAGCGCGGCATCGGTGCCCTGCTTGGGATGCAGCCACAGATCGGAAAACTTTGCGGCTTCCGAATAATCCGGCGAGACCACGACCGACTTGGTGCCCTTGTAACGCACTTCCGTATAGAAATGCGCATCCGGCGTGCGGGTCTGCGGTACGTTGGAACCCCAGAGCATCAGAAAACCGGCATTATACCAGTCAGCCGATTCCGGCACGTCGGTCTGCTCGCCCCAGGTTTGCGGCGAAGCGGGCGGCAGGTCGCAATACCAGTCATAGAACGACATGCAGACGCCGCCGAGCAGCGACAGGTAACGAGAACCGGCCGCATAGGAAACCATCGACATGGCCGGGATCGGCGAGAAGCCGATGACGCGATCCGGTCCGTAAGTTTTGGCCGTATAGGCATTGGCCGCAGCGATAATCTCGTTGACTTCGTCCCAGGTTGCGCGAACGAAGCCGCCGAGACCGCGTACCTTCATATAGTCGGCGCGCTTGGCAGGGTCCTGCTGAATTGCGGCCCAGGCTGCGACTGGCGTTTTCACCGCACGTTCCTTGCGCCACAGCTTCAGGAGGCGGGAGCGGATCAGCGGATATTTCACGCGGTTGGCCGAATAGACATACCAGCTATAGCTTGCCCCGCGCGAACAGCCGCGCGGTTCATGGTTCGGCAGGTCGGCGCGCGTGCGCGGATAATCCGTCTGCTGGGTTTCCCAGGTGATGATGCCGCCCTTGACATAAACTTTCCACGAGCAAGAGCCGGTGCAATTCACGCCATGGGTGGAGCGGACAATCTTGTCGTGCTGCCAGCGCTTGCGATAGGCCTCTTCCCAGTCACGGTTTTCATTGGTCGTGACGCCATAGCCTTCCGAGAAGGTGCCGACATTCTTGCGCGCGAGAAAATTCAGGCGGTCGAGGAGTAGACTCATGATTTTATCCTCACTTTATTTCTTCAGGCAGCAGCAGCGGCTGTCTTGTTGCGGCGCTCGACGTCATAAAGCAGACCGCCTTTTCGGGTGTAGACGCCCCAGGTGATAATGAGACAGGTCACGTAGAAGATCAGGAAGGCCCAGAGTGCTGCTTCCGGTCCGCCGGTCATGCTGATCGAGGTGCCGTAGCCCTTCGGGATGAAGAAGGCGCCGAAGGCAGCAATGGCCGAGGTGAAGCCGGTGATGGCCGCAGATTCCTTGTCCGCTTCATGACGGCGTTCTTCCGGGCTGGCATTAGGCATCAGCCGCACCATTTCCTTCGACATGATCGCCGGGATCATCTGGAAGGTGGAGGCATTGCCGATACCGGTTGCGAAGAACAGCAGCACGAAGGAAGCAAAGAAGCCCCAGAAAGCATTCGGCTGATCCTTGATACCGACGAAATACAGCACGCCTGCCACGCCGATCATCATCAGGACGAAGGCCCAGATGGTCACGCGCCCGCCGCCGTATTTATCGGCAAGCCAGCCCGAACCCGACCGCGACAGCGCGCCGACCAAAGGTCCAAGGAAGGCGAACTGAAGCGCATTGACCTCGGGGAACAGGATGTTGGTGAGCAGCGGGAAGCCAGCCGAATAGCCGATGAACGAACCGAACGTGCCGGTGTAAAGCCAGCACATAATCCAGTTGTGCTTGCGGCGGAAAATCACGGCCTGATCGGCAAACGATGCTTTGGCCGAGGCGATATCGTTCATGCCGAACCAGTTGGCGAAAGCAGTGATGACGATGAACGGCACGAAGATGAAGCCGGCGTTCTGGAGCCAGAGCGGGGCTTCGCCTGATGCGGTCGCGACCATTGCCGGATCACCGCCAAGCTTGCCGAAGATACCGGCAGTGATGACGAGCGGAACGACGAACTGCACGACGCTGACGCCGAGATTGCCGAGGCCAGCATTGAGCGCCGCCGCATTGCCCTTCTCATGCTTCGGGAAGAAGAACGAGATGTTGGACATGGAGGAGGCAAAGTTGCCGCCACCGAAGCCACAGCAGAGCGCCAACAGCAGGAAGATGAAGTAAGGCGTATTCGGATTCTGCACGGCATAGCCGATACCGATGGCCGGAATGACCAGCGACCAGGTGGTCAGTGTGGTCCAAAGGCGGCCGCCGAAGATCGGCACCATGAAGGAATAGAAGATGCGGAAGGTCGCGCCCGAGATGCCGGGGAGCGCCGCCAGCCAGAATAGCTGGTCGGTCGTGAACTGGTAACCCACCAGCGGCAGCTTTGCCACCACCACGGACCAGACCTGCCAGATGGCGAAGGATAGGAGAAGTGCCGGGATCGAAAGCCACAGGTTGCGCTTGGCGATCTTCCTTCCCTTCTGTTCCCAGAAGGTCGGATCGTCCGGACGCCAGTCGGTGAGAACAGAATCGCCCTTTGCAGGTTTGACTTCGGCCTTCTTGAGCCCCTGCAGTTCGGCAAAGGGCGGAAGCTCTTCCGTCGTCTTGCCTTCGGCTGCACGCTCCATCTGGCGGATCGAGACATGCATCCACGCAAAGGAAACCGCGACGATGACGAAGAGCAGCATGAAGCAGCTTGTCCAGAGGCCGGTCTGGTCCAGAAGCACGCCGAACAGGATCGGCAGGATGAAGCCGCCAAGACCGCCGATCATGCCCACCAGACCGCCGACGGAGCCGACATTGCCCGGATAATAGACCGGAATATGCTTGAAGACGGCGGCCTTGCCCAAGGCCATGAAGAAGCCGAGAATGAAGACGGTGATGGTGAAGCCGATCACACCCATTTCGGCATGGAAAGCAAGCGGACCGTTATCGCTCTGGATGACGTAATCCGTTGGTGGATAGGACAATACGAATGTCGCGACCAGCGAAACGGCGAAGGTCCAGTACATGACCCGGCGCGCGCCATAGACATCCGAAAGATGCCCGCCATAGGCGCGGAAAAGGCTGGCCGGGACAGAGAAGAACGCCGCGATGATGCCCGCCAGACGGATATCGACGCCATAGACATGGATCAGATACTGCGGCAGCCACAACGCGAGAGCCACGAAAGCGCCGAAGACGAAGAAATAGTAAAGCGAGAAACGCCAGACCTGCACGTTCTTGAGCGGTTCCAGCTCCATCAACGTGCTGGCTGGCTTTTCACCTGTGCGCCGACGCTCGACCAGAACCGGATCGTCGCTCGTGGTGAAGTAGAAGATCAGTGCCATGACGACCATCGCGGCCGCCCAGATTTCGGCAACCGCATGCCAGCCGAATGCGACCATGACCATTGGCGCAAAAAACTTCGTCACCGCCGAGCCAACATTGCCCGCGCCGAAAATGCCGAGCGCCACGCCCTGCTTTTCAGGCGGATACCAGCGCGAGACATAGGCAACACCGACCGAGAACGACCCGCCCGCCACGCCGACGCCGAGTGCTGCAATCAGCATCTGCGGGTAGGTGGTGGCATAGGTCAGAAGCCAGGTGGCAACCGCCGAGACCAGCATGGTCAGCGTGAAGATGGCGCGGCCACCATAGCGATCCGCCCAGATGCCCAGGATGACACGGATCAGCGACCCGGTCAGAATAGGCGTACCGACGAGCAGGCCGAACTGCGTTTCGCTCAGGCCAAGCTCGGATCGAATTTCAATGCCGATGATTGCGAAGATGGTCCAGACCGCAAAACAGACTGTGAATGCGGTCGTACTCATCGCCAGCGCGGTAGTCTGCGCCCTGGGATTTTCCCCTGCGACATGTTGCATAGGCGTACTCCGAATTGAATACCATGGAAGGTTTCGCTTGCACTTATGCGTCGACTTTCAGATGAATACATTGATTAAGATCAATATCGCCGGACTATTCAAGTTGAATTTAGGATATTCGTGAGTTAACGCCAAAAATAGATTTAGTTTGTCTGAAGTATTGATTAATACGCATTGCCTAATTGATATTAATCAAGCATAATAGGCCAACAAAAACTTGATCCTAAGAGGGAGGTTTAATGCGGAAGGAAGATATCGACGCGCTGAGAAATCTGCCGCTTTTCATGGATATGGCAGATGCCACATTCGAGCGGATCATGCGTCCGAGCTTCGTGCAGTCATTTCCACCGCGCACGACCTTGATCAAGGAGGACGAGCCTGCGGACTTTCTGTTCGCGATCCTCGATGGCCTCGTGCTGATGTCGGCGAAATCGGATGACGGCGAAACCGCGCTGGAGATATTGCGCAACGACGATATTTTCATTCTCGCCGCGGTTCTCAATGACGACGTGTGCCTGCAGACTGCGCAGACACTGACGCCCACCCGCGTGTTGATGGTGCCCTCCAGCCTTGTCCGGGATTTGATGAGCGAGGATCTAGGCTTCATGCGCGCCGTCGTTTTTGAAACCGCACGCTCCTATCGCCGTCTGGTCAAGGAACTGAAGGCACAGAAGCTTCGAAGCAGTGTGCAGCGCCTCGCCAACTGGATCGTCAAGGAATCGCTGTTGAACAACGGCGCGGAGGTCGTGATGATCCCTTATGAAAAACGGACGCTTGCCGCTTATCTCGGCATGACGCCGGAAAACCTGTCGCGCAATTTTGCGACGCTTGGCTCGCATGGCGTCAGCGTGCAGGCCTCCGCGATCAAGATCACGAACAAGAACAGGCTGCTGCAATTTGCTGCCCCTTCCCATCTGATCGACAGGGAAGAACCGACACGCACCGCCGACAGGGTATGAGACCGGCTTTCATCGTCCTGTCAAACAGAACAGCTATCCGGTGACTTTCCTGATCGAACGGATATCCGTCATGAAAGCACCTTTTGTTGCACTGTTTCTTGCCCTCGCCACCAGCGCCTCAGCACAGGAAATGCAGAAGCCGGAACTTATCGGCGCTATCACGCTGCCGACCGGCTTAAAAATTGGCGGCATTGAATTCGGTGGAATTTCCGGCCTCGATTACGATCCGCGAGAGGATGTCTATTACGCCATTTCCGACGACCGCTCGGAAAACGCACCTGCGCGCTTCTACAAGCTCAAGCTCGCCATCGACGGTTCCGGCGTGCAAAGCCTTGATATTCTGGAAACTGTCACGCTTCTGGACAAGGCCGGCAAACCATTTGGACTGAAGGATGTGGACCCTGAAAGCATCCGTTTCAACGGGGAGACAGGCACGCTCTACTGGTCGAGCGAAGGCGATAGGAATGGCAGGCCTTTTATCGGCGAAGCAAAGACCAACGGCAGCTTCATTCGCGAATTTGCTTTGCCGGAAGCCTACATCCCCGACGAGAGCAAGACACGCGGCATCCGCAACAATCTGTCTTTTGAAAGCCTGACCATCACACCGGACGGAAAGACGCTTCTGGCGGGAACGGAAAACGCCCTGATACAGGATGGAGACAAGGCGACGCTCGACCACGGCAGCCGTTCACGCATCATCGCCTTTGACCTTGCCTCGAGCAATGTGACGGCAGAATTTGCCTATGACACCGACCCGATCTTCACCAAGGCGACGCTGCCGCCCTTCTGGAACGATAACGGCCTGTCGGAATTCATTGCCGACGGAAACGATCTCCTCACTGTCGAGCGCTCCTTCGCCATGGGCGTGGGCAATCGCATTTCGCTTTACCGCGCATCCTTCGACTGCACCAGCAATGTGAAGAATGTGCCCTCACTGGCCAATCAGTCGGTGGCACCGCTCGGCAAGAAACTTCTCCTCCAGCTCAACGAAGGCGATTTCGGCCTCGACATCGACAATATCGAGGCCGTCACCTTCGGGCCGATGGTTGACGGCAAGAAAACGCTGATCCTCGCTTCCGACAACAACTTCAACCACAGTCAGGTTTCGCAGTTCATCACTTTGAAACTCCCCTGACAGGACATCGTCTCACGTCCAGAAGTAACGCACGATGTGAAAGAAGACAGGCGCCGAAAAAACGAGGCTGTCGGCACGGTCAAGCATCCCGCCATGTCCTTCAATCATGTGTCCCCAGTCCTTCACGCCGCGATCACGCTTGATGGCGGAAGCGACCAGCCCGCCGAAAAAGCCCATGATGCAGGAAGTTGCAGCAAGTGCACCCGCCTGAACCGGCGAAAACGGCGTCAGCCATGCAAGACCTGCCCCCAGAAGTGAGGCTGCAGCCACTCCGCCCACAAACCCTTCCCATGTCTTGGATGGCGATATACTGGGCGCGATCCGATATTTTCCGAACAGCTTTCCGAAAATATATTGCAGCACATCGCTGCCCTGCACCGTGGCCACCAGAAACGCGATCAGCAGCAGCTTCTTGCCATCGAAACCGGGAATATCCAGCGTCATCAGCGCGGGCACATGGCTGATGCAATAGACCGAGAGCATGATGCCCCACTGCTGTTCGCTGATGCGCTCCAGAAAGCGCGACGTGTCACCGGAAAGTGCTGTCAGAACCGGCATGGCGAGGAAGCAATAAACCGGGATGAAGATGGAATAGAGCCCGTACCAGTCGATCCAGATCAGATAATATTGCACCGGGATAACCAGCAGGAACATGCCGAGCAGCACGTGATGGTCGGCGCGGCGTGTTTGCGTCAGCGTTGCATATTCACGCAACGCAGCAAACGAGATCAGCGCAAACAGCACGATCACGCCGCCCTTGCCGAACAGGAAGGCGATGCACATGGCGCCAACCATGATCCACCATGCCTTGATGCGGGCATTGAGATTGACCAGCGTGGATGACAGCGGCTTCGGGGCGCGCCAAGAAAGAACACCGGCAACGGCGCTTGCCGTTATCAGAACGCCCATGAGGCCAAGGAATAATCGGGTTGTTTCACTCATGAGTGATTACCATTCTGAGGCTGAATATCGAGAAGGCTCTGGCGAGCGCGGGCGAGAAATTCCTTGCGGTCCTCGCCGTCGCGAAGCTGCACCGGCGCACCAAAAATCACGCGACACAGCAGCGGCACCGGCAGCATTGCGCCCTTGGGCAACACACGCGACATGTTTTCGATCCAGCAGGGCACCAGCTCGACATCAGGACGCGACAGCGCCAGATTATAGATGCCGGAACGAAAGCGCAGCAGCGCTTCATCGGTCATGTTGCGTGTGCCTTCGGGAAAGATGATGAGCGAATGGCCATCGGCCAGCGCTTTCAGCATCACTTCCATCGGGTCTTGCGTGCGTTCCACCCAGTTGCGCTCGACAAGCACGGTGCGCAACAGAACTTCCGCCATGAACTGGCGCACGCGGTTGCCCCGCCAATAATCGGCACCAGCGACAGCACGGGTGCGCGCGCGTTCTTCCTGATCGAGACAGGAGGAAAGCAGGATAAAATCGCCGTGGCTTGTATGGTTGGCAAAATAGATACGCTGATTGCGCGACGGACCAGTGCCGCTCCAGATTGGTCGCACGCCGGTTATCCCGCGCGACAGGATTGCCAGAAACGAACCGAAAATCGATTGCACCTGATGGCGAACCAGTTCCCGCATGTCACAGCCCCCATCCTAATGGCTGCCCCAATGGCACTGTGGCCAGCAGAATGAAAAGCACAATACCAAGCCCCATGAAGAAACACAGACGCCCCATGATCCGTCGCGAGCCTTCCATCCTTTTCGCAAGTGGACGGACCGTGCCGTCATTGGAGCGCAAACCCATGCGCTCAAGAATGCTATCTACCTCACCCAATCCCGTTTCACCGGAACCGGCGATCAGCTTGAAAAGCGCAGCATCGAACAGAAGATGCGCTGCAATACCCAGCACGATCAATGCGCTCGCCAACAGCAGCGGCCAGATCAGCCAGAAAGCCAGATCATGCACCGGGCGCATGAAGGGCCCGGCCGCAAGCAGCACGACGGCGACCGCGATGCCGAGAACGGCATTGCGGCGCAACACAATCGCGATGGACGTTGCCGGAGAATTCATGCCACCCCCTCGGCACGATGCAGATGGACAGGCCAGCCCTTGGAGCGGATCAGCGTTTCGGCCTCACGCACACTGGCGACGCGGCCAGTAGAGACGAGCCACGCGACTGCAACCGCGGCGCTGCGCTGAAAACCAAGCGCACAACAGATGAGCACCGGACCATGATGGCGCGCAGCTTCAACGGCATCGGATGCCAGTCGCACTGTTTCGGATGACGGCGCGACCAGATCAAGCGCGCCAAAGCTTTTCCATTCAATTGAATGACTTGGCAAATGGCGTGGCGGCACCATTTCAGCGGCAAGATCAACGACGGCAGCAAAGGGGGAAAGCTCCGCTGGTTTTGGATACCGTCCAAGAAACACTCCGTCGGCAAGTTCGACATGCGGCGGCAGCTTGCGTGTCCAGAACCGCACGTTCAGTCGGGCAAAAAGCCGGTAGGGCCAAAGCAGCCAGCGGCTTGCGAGGCTGACCGATCCATCTGTCTGTTTCTGGAAAATGCCGGCACCGGCACCGAGATAGCCAAGAGCGACGACGGCAAGTGCCGTCGCGGGCCAGAGCCAGAAAATCGCATAACCAGTGATGGACAAGCCGTGGATTGCCAGAGCCAGAAACGGGACTGCACCCGCCAGATAACAAAAACCGATTCGTTTGGCTCTCGTATCAAAGTTGAAACGAAAGCCCGCGAGCGGCGAAGGACCGCTGCGCGGAAAAAGCCATAGGGCAAACAGGCCAAGCAACGCGCCTGCCGGAATATCGACCGCGTGGTGCTGATAGGTGGTGAGCACCGACAGACCGATCAGCAGACACCAGACATGCCAGACCACGCGCATGGCGTCGCCCATTATGCGGCGCATCTGGTCCCAGATGATAATCAAGAGCGCAATATGCAGCGATGGCGCCTGATTGAAGGGTTTGTCGAAGCCGCCAAGCACATCGAACATGAAACCCGGAAGCCCGGCTGTTGCCGGTTTTACGAAAGTTGCGGTCAACGGAAAAGCGACAAAGCAGAGAACAGCGACGATCTGCGCGGTGAGATAGCGCTTTGCCAGCCGGTCGACCTGTTCCGGGCTGTCATTGACGAACAGCGCAATCGCATAGAACAGATTGACCGACCAATAGGGAATGATGCTCCACGCGATGAAGGGAACATGGTGTTCCCACTCGAAAGCAAGGTTCGGTACGTGACTTTGCTGCGATGCGAACCAGTTCGCCGTACCGTAGGTCAGATAGAAAAAGGGGCCAAGAAACAGAAGCCAAAGGACCGCGCGGCGGATCACTGACCACCGTGAAGATCCATCCACTTCCGTTAATTGCGTGGTCACGCTTCGCCGTCTCCAACGCGTTCTGCAATCGATACGGAAAAAATGCCCCACTGATCGACGCGCTGTTCGAGCTTGCGATAGCCTGCCTTCTCGACAAGCTGGTCCATTTCGCCCTGCGTGCGGCGGCGCATCACCCATGCCTCGCCACCGCGATGCGAGGTCAGTGCCCGCGCGATCATTTCAAGCTGCGGATGCCATGGCTGGTTGGTGTAAATCAGCAATGAGCCGGGTCTCTGCACGCGGGCAAGCCCCGACAGCGAACGATTGATCAGCGCATTATCGGGGAAGAGTTCATAAAGACCGGACACGATGGCGAGGTCCGGCTTAGGCGTGACCGCCGCGAGGGTTTCCGCATTGAAAGCGTCGCCCTCTTCCATATGAGCGATGGATTCCAGCCCGCGATCCCTGATGAGCTTGTTGCCTGCCAGCACATTGATCGGCGAATAATCCCGCAGGTGAATGCTGTCCGGCATTTCGTCAGCACGCACCACCGCATCGATGACATAACGGCCATGGCCGCAGGCAATGTCGAGAATATTGGTCGAGCGGCCCTCGCTTTTGAGCCGTTTGATCGCCGCACCGATCAGTTCCTCCAGATGCACCTTGCGCTGCCGGATGCCTTGCCAGCCGATGGCTTCCAGAAACTGCTTGTCGATAAGCTTGCCGCCCGGCCCGAGGCCCCGCGCTTCATTCTCATAAACGTAATCGAGCGTGGAACCGGAATCGAAGCCCGTGCGCTTGCCGACTTTCAACCCTTCCGAAAACAATGCGCCGAAGGCTATCGAAGCGCGTGTCGACGCCCAGTAAAGCCCCTGCGCGGTCAGAAGCGGCAGCGGGCTGGACAGCCGGTCAGCCTCGTCGCGCGTGTGGCCAGCAATATGCGCTTCGGTCAGATCAGCGCGCTGCGGCTTTTCTGCAAAACGAGCCTCGATGAAATCATGGATGCGTTCGATGGCCGGCTTGCGATCCCGCTCGCCCAGCGTGTCGTGGTAGAAGCCTTTCAGCACATGCCGCTCCTTGATGCGGCTGCCGAGATTCTCGAAGAAGCGATGTTGCGGTGCGGTACGCACGACAAAATCGCTACCGGAAATGAGCAGTTGCGTCGGAACGGTGATCGCCCGCGCATCGTCCACCACGCGCTTTGCCGCCTCATAAAGCTGAAGCAAGATATGCGATGCGATGGGCCGCGTGATCAGCGGATCGGTGCGATAGGATTCGATGCGTTCCGGATCATGAGTTAAAAACTGTGGTTTGACGTAGGAATTGACGTAGAACGTGCCCTTCAGCTTCTGCCACAGGCCGATGCCCTCCTTGGCGAAGGGCACATAGAGCTTGATGTCGAAGGCAGGTGAAGCCAGCACCAGCGCCCGAATATTCGGCGCATAATCATGCACCCAGGCAGCGGCCAGCACCGCGCCAACACTCTGCGCGATAATCGCCACATCTTCGATGGCGGTGCCGGTTTCCTGTCGGATATGGGTTACGAAACTATCCAGGTCACGGATCGACGCACCGAATGAGGGCGAGAAGCCACGCACGCCCGGCGACTGGCCGTGGCCGCGCGCATCCCATGCGTAGAAGGCGTAGTCGTCCAGCCCCAGCTCATCAACGAGGTGCGCGACGCGTCCGCTGTGTTCATGACCGCGATGCAGGAGGACAATCACGCCTTTCGGCTTGTCGGAGAGTGATGGCCAGAAACGGTAGAATAGCGACGTGCCGTCATGGGTGACGAACTGGCTTTCCTGCGCCGCGCGATGCCGGTTTGTAGCGTGCTCGTTCATGCCATCCCCTCTCCAGATGTTTCCTCATGGGACAATTGCCCCCAATTTCTATTGAGTGAAACCAAATGTTTGAATAAACGAGCTGGAGCGAACCGCAAATAGCTGTTCAATACTTATTCTTCGTTTCCCAAGAGATTCTTGATGTCGGTTTATCAACTCAAGTCGCGTTTCCAGAATTTACTGCGGCCTCTTGTCGTGCGACTTGCCGAAGGCGGTGTAACGGCCAATCAGGTTACAGTCGCTGCCGCGCTCGTCTCGGTCATACTTGGCGCTTTTCTGGCGTGGAGTGGAAAGGCGGCATGGTTTGCACTCGTCCCGATCTGGCTGTTCCTGCGCATGGCGCTGAACGCCGTCGACGGAATGCTGGCGCGTGAACATGGGCAGAAATCGACGCTCGGTGCCTATCTCAACGAGATTGGCGATGTCGTCTCCGATGCCGCGCTGTACGCACCGTTTGCGATCATCGCACCTTTGTCAGCGCCCTGGATTTTTGCGATTATACTGCTGGCCACCCTGACGGAGTTTACAGGCGTTACCGGTGCGTCCGTGGGTGCGAGCCGCCGCTATGACGGTCCGATGGGCAAGAGCGACCGCGCCGTCGTCTTCGGCGTACTCGGCGCCTGGATCGCTATTGACGGCGGCCTCCCGGACTGGATTTTCTGGCTGCAGCCGTTCCTTTGCCTGCTTCTGGTCGTAACCACTGCCAAGCGCATCGCAAACGGCATAAACGAGACAAAAACCTGGTAAAAGAGGTTAAATCCAGCCTTCCGGCACTGGTATTGACGCAATTGGGGCCTATGTTGGTCCATTCAATTCCAGCTCAATCGGAGGCCATGCCAATGAAGAAAGCTAACGCTGCTTTTCTGCTTGCGGGCATATTCGCATTCTCATCCACGTTCAGCCCGGCGCTGGCTGCCAGCAATGGCAGTTCGAAGCAACGGGCGAAGGAAGTCACCGCTGTCGTCAATGCCGTCGCGCAGAAAATGCCCGACCAGCCGATCAATACGGTGATGTATATCCGCTCCAATAATTTCGAGGTTCTGGCCGGCGACTGCACCGTGCGTGCGCACATCGTCTCATCGGACCACAAGGCGAAAAGTACCTCTCCCGACAGGATCAAGGTCCGGCTCAACAAGCGGCGCTGCGCGCGCTAACTATTCTGGCTCCAGAGTTTGGCAAAGCGATATTCTATGCCGAAGGGAAAGCCGCACATTTGCGCGGGTGGTTTGGGTTATGTGACAGCGTTAGCAACCGTCAGCTATAGCGCTGAGCAGATCGTGCGGAAGCAATTTGAGACAGCGTGGGATCGGCGTGGGCGGCCTTGTTATCGCCTCCGCTGAACGCCCGTTCGGTTAAGAACGCCCGATTAAACTGTCACCCAAACGGTCCCACTCATTCTCCTTTCCGGTTGGAATGATCACTCTCCAGAGGATCACGTATCGAATGTCGCCAGCGTGCGTAACAGGGTTGAGAAAGTGAGGGAGCGGTTCGCGTCAGACTGGCTGTCGCTGATGCCGTCGTTTCGCGACAGCGACTTGCGGACATTGCTCGGACTGTAGCCAAAATGCTGCGTGAATGCCCGCGTGAAATTGGCTGCCGTATCGAAGCCAAACAGCTGCGCTATGTCGGACACCCTGCGGTTTTCGGATGCATCCGCAAGCATCTCATGTGCTGCAAGCAAACGCTTCTGGCGAATATAGTTGAGCACCCCGCCCGAGCCTTCGAACAGCTGATAGAGATGTGTGCGTGAGATGGCGAGCTCCTTGCTCAGTGCATCGGGCGTGAGTTCACGGGAGGTGAGATTTTTCTGGATGAAGCGTCTGGCCTTGGTCATCAACCCCAGAGAGGCCCCGAGAGACGCATTGTGTTCGCTCGCATCGTTTTCCTTTACCAAAGGGGCGATCGTGTCAAATACGATCTGGCGCAGGGCGTCGCGCAGCTCCGGCAGGTCTTCGCTTCTGATATGGTCAAGTCCCGCCTGGATCGTCGATACGAAATCGATCAGCAGCTTGGCGCGATAGCCTCCGAGCGTCGCATTGTTGCACGCTTCCGGCATACCGCCCAGACCGGCGAAATGATCGACCGGAATGATCAGCAGCACCACGTCCGTTGCCAGCGCACGACCGCGAAACGGATAGCCAAACGAACGGATATTGATCATGCCGGGCTCGTTTTCCGCCACACGATCATCCACCGCCGTCCATGTGCGACCGCTTCGCAGAAAACTGATCTGCCAGTGATCAATCGGGCTGAAACGAACCTTTTCCGCTGTACGTTCATAGCTGAATGGAGGAACAGTCTGTTCTATCAGCAGCATGCCGCGCAGATCCCAGACTTTCTGGGTAACGGCAAAACCGTCTTCGGCGTTCACACCATCCGGCATCCGCACATCATAGAGGGGAGCCACGTGCTGTTGCCATGTGGGAAACTGTGCGCAGGGTTCCAGCTCTTCGGTCGTAAAGACCAGCGGGGTCAGAATATTGGTGCTTCGGGCATCTTCTCCAAGGGGCGCGAGTGGAACGCGCACTGACTGGCGGCGCTCCACAAAATCGGGCTTCAGATCACGCGAGGCCTTGTCGCTCGGGGATGTCACGGCAACTCCCTAAACCAACCCGGAGGCTCGAGGCGCGGTAATGGCGA
>WPCJ01272843.1_pt1 | contig 66200 bp, 53 predicted proteins | sample 5399831 | NCBI WGS metagenome assembly WPCJ01 (sample SAMN12869470, study PRJNA574797) | sludge metagenome | isolation source: wastewater treatment of pH10 | place: China:Beijing | collected 2019-05-20
GGGGGGGGGCAAAATTGTATACTCCCTATCTCTATACTGAGTAGCAGTTTCTTTTAGAGAGAATATACAGTTAATTTGTGCCATATTGGTATATTTTACATAGCCTTCACTACGTTAGTATACAAAGTAAATTATTTAAAAAGCGAATAATGATTAATAAAACGTGGAAATATCCTCAATAAGCGCAAAATAGAAATATTCTTAGTAGAAAAACAAAGAAAAACTACTATAGATCTTTATCATAAAGATTACTTGGAAGGATAAAATTAAAATCTCTAATTATTTTTATCACTTATTCTCTCTATAATTAAGTATACTATTCTGGAATTATTTCCTCGGAGTGATTTTATATGTTCCGGAGGTCGTTTGGAAGTAAATTGTATTTTTATCAGGAAGTACTTCAACGTCAAAGTTGACACTACCAGAATCATTGGAGATATTCCATAGTCCTTCTTTAAGCCCCATTATCACTACTTGCTGTGTAGGGTGGCCACATTCCGGCACTACCATGGGAAATGGACTGTCGGTTAACTCTGTCTCTTTATTGATCGCAAGCAGATAATCTTCAAAGGAGAGAAAATAGTTGTCGTTTGTTACTGTACAACTGATATCAATTGGTTTTTGATCCCCTGCAACCACTTGAAATGAAGCAAGGAAGTGATCAGATTTTTGTGGATTTAGAGGTGATACCACAAGACGATGCCCATTCGTTTCCGGAAGATTTCTAGTCATTTCTCTGCTGGGAATTTCATATTTTGTGCCAAAAGAGCTATTAGCATCTCTGCCGCTGAGGAGTTCTACTGAGTAGGTACCGCTTTTTGGAGTCAAAAGTTGTACGTAGGTTTTTCCTACCCTCTCTCTCATTCTGTTCTCTAGTACAAATCTCCCATTAGAGATTACAGGTTTTGTGTGACTGTTAATTTGCCAATATTTTTTAAAATTCGGATTTGCTGTTATCATTTTATCCATTAGTACAATAAGGGCAGGTATGGTGTCATTCTCAAGATTGACAAAACAGAACTGCCTTGTATAATCTTCTATCTTGTCAGAATATGCGTTCTTTAAATTTACTGAAAAATAACTGAACCGGGGTGTTTTGCTTGAAGGGCCGAAATCTGTTGAGATAACGGTTCCATTATTGAACCAGGGGTCGTTCATTGCAACTTCCGGAGAGTCAGGATGTCGTTGGTTAAATCTTGTCCCTCCATCATTGGATGTGACCCTATTATCAAAAAACTCATCCGGATCAACCGCCAGCATCATACTGTGAGAGATGGATCTTTTGTTGAAGTTCATGTCGTAAGGTGTACCGTAAAAACCGTACACCCCTAGGTCGGCAACCTGAAATCCACGATAAAAGAGTTGTAACGATCCGGCATCGCTATGTTGATGATTCCCGAAATGGTATCCTCCTCCTTTGATCTCGGCTACCACATCATCACTCTCCATCCCGATATTCCAGCCTGTTCTGGCTATCATCGATCCGAGTATAGGCCCAAAATCGATACTTAAGGGGAGATCTTTTAGGTTTTCGTCAGCTTTCAGGTCAGGATCGTTAAGCAATAAAAAGAGCATGGGATCGTTAATGGCTCCTCCCTGACGCATAAATTCTCCTTTCAGTTTAGAATCATTCGCGTATGTATAAAAGAGAAATAGAGTTTCCGGGCTTTTCCAGTAGTAGAATTCTTCCGGTTTACCGGTATTAAATCCATCCCCATCGCGAAGCATTTGACCATTTGGAAGCCTCATATACAACCAATAATAAGGAAAACGTTTCAAATTCTTGTCAAAAACCTCCTTACCTGCCATCCTGTAAAAGAGCCATGCTGCATGAATATCCCACTGACTTCTGTATGCTCCGTAATTTACACCCTGGTTATGTCTTGGTGATTGGTATTGCCAGTTTCTCATGGGAACCAATTCCTCAAGTATACGGTATGAACAATACTTATATGGCATAGGGGCCTCGTCGTATATGGCAATGCTCATTGCGAGTAAATCCCTATGTATTTGTGCTTCACTGCCGTGTCCGGTCAGCACTGACTGTTTGAAAGGAGGCCATCCAATCTCCATTTCTTCCGCGAGCCGTATCAGGTTTTCGAATAATATTTTCCGGTCATTCGTACTCATTAATTCGTAACACCAGTCATATACCAAAGAAGCACTGTATATTGCTCTCCCAATCTCCCGTGTAATATCCAGCAGATTTCCAAACTCAACCCTGGAGAGATATCCTGTCATTAGCTTGATGGCTTCCTCCCCTATAACTTTGTCGTTTGTCATCAAATAGTAGAAAGCTTTATATCTGGCAGTAGTTTCCAGTTCTGGGTCGTAGGTTATTTCTTTATTATATTCATATTCTATGTTATAAGGTGTAAGGGCTTTATTAGATAGTTTTTCCCAATATACTTTATTCTCGCCTTTATTGAGGCGCTCTTTTATGATATCCAGGGATTGATTGTTAAGCCAGAGACGAGGTCTGCCGGGAGGAGGTGTATATGGGGGAATGTAATCTGCCACACGATCTGGTATTGGAGGAGGAGTATAGCTCTGAATTTGGATATAGTCAAGCCTTACCCCCTTTGGAAGCCATAGTTTTAAACTTTGTTTGTCTCCTTTGAAATAAAATATGCCTAAAGTCTGTGTTCTCACATCCCAGGGTACGTAAATTACCCTTTGAGTAGGACGTTCATTATCAATTTGGATTCTTGTGTAGAGTGATTCAAATTTACTCGTTGCCTTCTTCATCAATTCAGCACCTTCACAATCTGTGAAGGTGTGGGTTCTCAGAATATAGCGTCCTTGCGGCAATGTAATTTCAAAGAAAAGATCAGGATCCGTTCTTTCTCCTTTAATTGCACTTGAAGCTTTTTCTTTAAGAGCTATACCCTTATATTGTGACAATCTATTATCATTTACAACCTCCATATATTGGGGATTAATAATAGATGACTCTGCCTCAAATTTGACAGAAATACTTTTAGAGTTATCATCCTGCATAGTGCTTGAGTATGCAGCCATATAAAAACCAAAAATATTAAGAAAGAGCAAATAAAAGGATATTATAACTTTCATCTGATTTTTTTCTTATCGGGATTGCCCCGAAATCCAATATTCCGAACTATCTGATCATGAAGGGTTATTGTCCGATTTATTTTTTCTGTTCAAGAAAATAAATCGATCTAGTCCCGTGATATGGCTTGAAGGGAATACCACCAGAATAAGAAGTGCAGCTATTTCAATCAAGTTTCTATTTACAATCCAATAATTACCTTCAACATAGGCTTCAACCCCCAAGTTTGCAAAAGGAGGGTAAGATAGATAATAAAAAGCCAAAAGAGCCATACCGAAAAATGAAGATAGCCTGGAGAATAGACCGATAAATAAACTTAATCCAATTAAGATTAATCCCCATTCATTCAAAGTATCAGCAATGTTTAGTATTTGGTCTGATTGTGCGATCGATTTGAAAAAGGAGGAGAACGGTCCTACCGAGTTGAGTAAATAATTTTTGGCAGTCCAGCCCGGAGTATAGATTTTTACCAATCCCTCGTATAAAAAATGCCATCCAGTAAGAACCCTTAGTATCGTTAATGCACTTATTTGCCAATTTGAATAATCTGACTTTAGAGTGTTATGCTTCATTTTATTTAAATTTTATCAGTATGGAAATAATTAGCCTATAATCGCTTTTTCGTTTATGCTGTCCCATCTTACGGGTTTTTTATGCACATATGCCAGATTGGCCAGATTGAAAGTAACCGATTCCTCAAAACCTTTATCAATGTCGCAACTGGGTTTCCCATGCCCCCGAATAGCATCAATCCACTCTTTTACATGCAGGAATGTAACATCGATTATTCTTCCGTCTATGAATGTGGGGCCATATCCGCCTTTAAAATAGGCTCTTGATGTTGCTGTCGAGACTGCATCTATATCCATTCTGGGCTCATAATAATAAAGAGGTTCCTCAGAGTCTATTTTTACGTCTTTAAACATTTCTGAATTACGATCCTTAGACATTCGAACAGCGCTGTCAATATCTAAAGATGCTTCGGAACCTAAAATTCGGGATTGCCGGAAGTTTCCATTCTTTAGGGTAGCATCATATGTCATGGACAACCCTTTTTCGGGATAACTGAAGATGACATTGAGTACATCCGGCATATCCCCGTGAGTCTTATAGTAATATTGTCCACCCAGGGCTACCACTGATTCTGGTATTCCCAGGTCCAGCACTTGATTCACACAATCGTACCAATGTGCAAAGTCGTTTCCTGTAACACTGGTTCCATAATCACTGTAACGTTGCCAACTGAAGAAACGCTTAAGGTCAAACTCATGCCATGGTGCGTTACATAAAAATTCTTCCCAGTTTATATTGCTCTCATTCCCGAGTTTATGATCGAAGGCATCATCCCTTATCCAGGCACCAAACAAAGTGTTTCTGTTGGTATAAGTTTCAACCTGTGTTATTTCGCCCAGTAAGCCTTTTTGGACTAATTCACGTCCTACCTTATAACTCATCTGTTGCCTGTTTTGATGTCCCAGTTGAAAAACGACTCCGGTCTGTTTTATAGTATCCCTTAACTCAATGGCTTCCTCTATACTATGTGTCATAGGCTTTTCCAGGTAGACATGCTTCCCGGCTTTGGCTGCAGCTATAGCAATAGGAGCATGTGAATGATCCGCTGTAGCTATTACAATTGCATCGATATTGTCGCTTTTTACCATGTCCCGGTAGGACTGGAATATTTTGGCAGCTTTGCGTTCCTGATTATTTCCTCCGAGAACGTTGTGCCGGGAGATTTCTACTCCCCGTTGGGTGTGGACATCAAAAACGTCACAAATACCCGTTATTTCAACATTCAGGTCTTCCTGCGCCATTACATCCCGTAGCCATTTTGAGGCTTCACCATTGGTCGTGTGTTGTTTTATTACATCAGGATGGAGATATCCGAATTTCTGCAACAATTGCTCACCGCGCCAACCGTTTCCCACCAGTCCAATCCGGAGTTTATTTCCCTGATTGCCAGTCGGAGGTACTAGTTTTTCATAAGGTGCTTCAAGTCTGTCTATTTTTAATCTCTGGTTGTAATCAATACTTTTTTTCCTGATTTGTTTAGTGATATTATCTTTAAAACCAAAAGCAAAATATCCCAAAAAAGGGACTGTCGCCAGCCCTTTTAAAAAATCCCTCCTCAGTAGCTTCATAGTTTGTTATTATAAAATAGGTTTATATAATTTCTTCGGAAATATCTTTATTCACATTATCACAGTTTCCAGGGTTTCCTGTATTCGTAGGATAAATATCTGTTCGCAATATCGGAATTTGTGAATCGTTCATTTACTGCATCCCATTCAAGTCTTTCACGCGTCATCATGGCGATCGTCCCAAGGTGTGCCATTGTCGTGGATCTATGGCCTATTTCTAATGTAGCCCAAGGTTCTTCACGCGATTTTACACAATCCAGAAAATTCCGTATCAGGCTGAAAGCACTATTCTTATAACTCCCATCAATCAGAAGAGTGTCATCTTTATCCAGAGAATAGTCTTCCTGATTTATCATGGGTTTCCACGTTTGGAACTGTCCGGCACTGGTAGGAGTGATCTTGTAGTCATTTTCTCCTGTGTGTAATGTCCCTTTTGTTCCCCTTAATTCAAGGAATCCATGGGGGATAAAACTGGCGGAACTTGCTTCCAAAATGCTCAACGTAACCAGTACACCCGATCTGAATTCATAGGTAACATGCATCGTATCGGGAATTGTACGGTCATCGTCGACAACATATTTACCTCCATGCGCACTGACGGCAATAGGAGCTTCTTCATTTATCAGCCATCGAAGCAGGTCTAAATAATGAACCCCGTTATTCGAGATCTGGTTGGCATAATCTTCCCACCAACGGAACATATACGGTGCTATATTATATTGATATGGCCTGTAAGCTCTTGGTCCCAGCCACATATCCCAATCAAAATCTTTGGGTGGAGTTTCGGGTTGTAATCTCCCGATACCATTCGGATACATATTACTTACATGACATGCTGAAGCAAAAGTTATTTTACCAATTTTCCCGGCAGGTATTTCTTTTGCCAATTTTTGAAAAGTAGGTGCTCCCCGTCTGTTGAGTCCAACGCTTATTATTTGCCTGCTGCTTTTTCCCACTTCAACCATCCTGCGTCCTTCAGCAATTGTTTTCGACAAAGGTTTCTCAACAAACACATCTTTTCCGGCATTGATGGCATCAATTGTTTGCAAAGCATGCCAGTGATCGGGTGTTGCAATACATACAGCATCGATACTTTTATCTTCTAACAATTGACGGTAATCCTTAAACTGTTTTACGCTTTTGGGAAAATTCTCACCCATCTTAGGAATCCTACTACCCATGTCTTTTTTATAACGGTCAATAACCGTTGAATAATCGCGAGTGACATAAGGTTGGTACACATCACACAAGGCAGCCACTTCACAATCCGGTTGCTCCATAAATAAATGCAAAAGCTGTGTTCCACGATTGCCGACACCGATAAAACCAACACGGACTCTATCATTTGCTCCGATAATCCTCTGTCTCGTGTCAATTATAGGGGCTTTCGGTGAAGCAATACCGGCTCCGGAAATCGATATTCCGGCTGCAACCATCGATGATTTTTTGAGGAAATCTCTACGCGTTGTTTTTTCTTTCATAACTTATTTTTTTATGTGTGATTACTTATTTATTGAAAATAGCTTCGTAATGAGGGATGGGATCAAAAATGCCTCCCCCATTGTTGAAATATTCGTCGTTAGTATAATAAAACCCCTCTTTCACACCCACCCATGAAGCATCATGCTGTGGAAAATATTGCTGCATTTTATTCCAATTTACATAGTTTTGATGCCCGTTGCTCTCCACTAAGCCTAAATTTCCCAAGCCGGGAAATGATTTAAGCCGTGCAGCAATATTCTTATTCCATTCTACCAGCACTGGATTGACTGTCAGGTCAGCACAGAAACAGGGAATACCCCTATCTGTGGCAGCTTTGGCTATTTTCATTGTCATACTGAGTGTTTTTGCGATGGGTTTGAGTGCTATTGCTTTGTATCCCATCTGAATCCGCTCGATGGTATCTTTATCGGTATGCGCACTTTCATCCGCCGCTAAGCGTATAGGGATATCCGACACATCTATTTCCATCTTCTCAGGAAAAGGTTCTTCGATCATCACAATTTGATCGAATGCTCCAATTTTCCCGGCATAATCTAAAAATCTGTTGAACATATCTTTTGATTCATACCTGCCGTTGGCATCGAAGTAATAAGGCAATTTCTCATTTTCTGTGTAGGGAGTCCGGATATCTTTCAATATGTTGTGTATTTCCCGAAGCCGGTTTTTATCTTTCTCAAGCATTTCCTGCTGGGTACCCGCTTGCCCGATTTTTATTTTCATAAAGAAGTATCCCATATCCACTTCTTTTCTGAGTCCTTCAGGATTTACATTATAGGAAATCAGGGGAATTGCAGCCAGCTTCGCATGTTTTTCCGAGAATGTGGATTGGAACTCCTGAGGTATCAATCTGTCAAAATTAGTAATCCCATTCTCTTTTGCATAAAGGAGCCAGAGTGCATTATCGACCGATACCAGGGCATTCAGCGCAAATGTTTTACGAAGGTCAGGATTGGACGTTACCAATTTTCCATATTTATAAATTTCTTCAAATAACGGATCAATCAAATCCATAGGAGAACTAAACGAAACTTTATTAAGCAGATGAAGTGCCCGCTCTGTCAAGGCATACATATAGGTATTCCCTCCTGCTTCAGAATGGGAGGAGAAAATTTTTTCATCCGACCACAAAACACTTTGTGTTCCCAACCCGATAGCATGTTTACCGTTCTCACTCTGCAGATAACTGATAGCTTGCCATAACTCCGAGAGGTATCCACCTTTAAACCCGAAAGGACTAATGAGCGGTTCCCGTTCGAATTGAGAACTGGTATGGGCAATTGTAATACTTCCTTGCAAAGACTGTAGAGAATCTGCATATGAGGATGTATCTGCTTCTTTATTTGTAGTCTGCATGCAACCTGAATTCAGAATGGAGATTCCGCCTAACGCTCCGATACTGCTTAATATAAATTGTCTTCGAGATGTCATCGTGAGATAAATCGAAAAATAGTGATCTTGTTGTTTGAATATATATCTGTAAAGTTGTGGGATCTCTTTCCCACAACTTTACAGATAATGGCTAATCAATTCCTTCCCAGCCCGGATTCTGGGTTAGATTCGGATTTAATACTAATTCAGAGATTGGGATGGAGTTCAGATAGTCTCTACCGGGTACGAATCCATATCCATTTGGTACAGCCTTTTGAAACGGATCTAAAAATCCGTCTTCATCCACAGGGAATGGATTAACTGCTAACTGTGATGCTTTGAATCCTTTAGGTCTTTTCCCTATAATCAATTCATCAGCTGCCGCCCAACGGGCAATATCGCCCCAACGGTATCCTTCACATGCAAGCTCAATGCGTCTTTCCCGTCTGATTTCGTTGATAAGAGGTGAAAGTGTGGGAAAATCCCAATCCGGATCTGTAACAATATTATCCATTTTCAGATCTGGCATTCCTACCCTCTTTCTTAGTTTATTGATACTTATGTCGATGTCTTGCTGGGTAATGGTGCCAAGTTCTGCTTTGGCTTCGGCAAAATTTAAAAGGGCTTCCGCATATCTGTAGATGATGCCCGGAGATTCTTCATATTGCTGCACATGGTAATTCATATCAGGGTTGTATCCTTTAATATTGATATATCCTCCGGGTGAATTATGTGCTGCATTTGTGTTCAACTTGTTATAAACTTGTTCCCAATATTCAACAGTACCGTCTTTGTGTATCCGCCATACTCCATCATGGGGTGCGATATTTTGAAAAAATCGAGGATCTCTGTTCTTCATTTCATCTTTCAGAGTTTCATGTCCTTCAAACAAAGGGCTTACACTGATCGGTTTTCCGTCAATACAGAGATAGGAATCAGCAAGTTGCTTTGTTATTGAATTATCATTCGGAAATTCCATCCTGTGATTTCGATCATTTGTGAAATCTTGATGCCCTTTTGTAATTTCATTGTTATATTCCCGCCAGAACATAATTTCTTCATTATTAGAATAATCTTGTAATGCGAATAATTCGCGGTAATCATTCAATGGATCACCCGTAGTATAGATGTCATAAGGCCCTGATTCTATTAGTTCCAAAGCTGCCTGTGCCGCTTTCTGCAAATATTTTTCAGGATTTCCTCCTGGCACTCCGAAAGGAGTCCCTGCATGATATTTTTGCCAGGTGCCTTCATAAAGAGCCACTCTACTCTGAATTAACAAAGCCATCCATTTATTTACACGCCCTTGTCCTTTAGTTTTATCCGTTGTAAGATACATGGCGGCTGAATCCAGGGCCAAGATGATATTAGTAGCCACTATATCACGCGAATCTCTGGGATTATATAACTCGGGGGAATCGGTTTGTAATGCATGGGTTATCCATTGTATATCACCGTATTGCCGCAACATCGAATTGTAAGATAGCGCCCTAAAGAAATAGGCTTCTCCCAGATATTGCTGATAGTCTTTCAACTCATAGTTCTCCTCCACTTTTTTATAATTATCGAAGAAGTAATTAACGCGCCTGATCCAGCCAAAACCGATACTTCCACTGGTAGCTACTACCCGGGTTCCTTGCAAACGAGTGTTCACGTTGGTACCTACCTGGTTGTCGCTGTCAAAGTCAGCTCCATGATTGGGGTATTTTGCAAAGTATGTGGTACTGTAAAAGCTATTCATATATGTCCTCAGGTCACTTGGAGTAGTAAAATAGCTTACCTCCCCAATCGCATCCAAAGGGTAACGGTTCAAAAAATCATCGTTACAAGATGTTAAGCCAATAATAAACAATAGGCTGAAATATAAATATATTCGTTTCATAATATTACATGTTTTGAGTTAGAATGTTAAATTAATCCCTACGGAGAAAACTCTCGAAATAGGATAAATACGCCCTGCCTGATACCCATCATTTACGGGGTCGGATGCGATCGTTGTTTCCGGATCAAAATTGTCAGGCAGCTTGGTGAGAGTTAAGAGATTCTCTCCGGATAGATAAATTCTTGCCCTTTGTAAAAATACTTTCTCCGAGATATGGGTTGGGAGTGTGTATCCGATTTGCAAACTCTTCAACCGAAGATAGGCTGCATTCAAGAGATATCTTGTCTGTACTTGCCTGTTTTTATTGGTTTGTGCTGAAAAATAGGGCTTTGCAAAATAGGCGTTTGTATTGGGACCTAATATATTAGTTTCGTCTGCCGGTCGCCAATAATCCATAGTCCATGAATTTTCATAAAGTCCGGAACTACCGGTAGCTGTTAACATACCCCAAAAAACTTGCATAGTGTTAGGTGGAAAATAATCTTGTTTTCCTATCCCTTGCCAGAACATGTTGAAGTCAAAATCTTTCCAGTTAAATCCTCCGGATATACTATAATTATAACGTGGTGTAGTGTTGCCAATCCGGGATAGATCGCCATAATCATTCAGGGTTCTGGTACCGTCATCAATTTTTCCATCACCATTCAAATCTTTATATTTGATATCACCAGGCCCCCAAGTTGCATAGAATTTAGATTGGTTGGGTATTTCTTCTCCCTCTTCCTGTATAATGCCGTCGGTGGTATATCCCCAAATCTCACCTACCATTTTACCTGGATACCATGTGTCGATCAACTCTTTTTCATTGAAATATTTTAGAATTTTTGCTCTACTATCCCCTAAACTCACTTTTACATCGTATGAGAAATCGGATGAAATACGATCTCTCCAGGAAAGTATCAGTTCGAATCCTTTATTGGAGAGTTCGGCATTGTTTTTTTGAGGTGTGCTAACCCCTAATTGGTATGGTAGTTGTTCGGTGGGTCCCAACATATTGCTTGTTATCCTATTGTACAATTCGAATGTCAGTTGCAATCGATTGTTTAAAAATCCGGCATCCATACCAATATTGGTAGTAGTTATGGTTTCCCATGTTAGGTCACTGCTAATTAATCCGGGGGGATTTGCATATTGGGGTCTCTCTCCGTCGATGATCCAACTCAATTCAGTTCCTACGCCGATTGTGGATAAGTATGAGTAAAGACCAACATTCTGATTGCCGAGTGAACCGTATGAAGCTCTTATCTTGAGATTATTAACTGCGCTGTATATGGGTTCCCAGAATTCTTCATTGGAGATGACATAACCTACAGAGGCAGACGGGAAGAATCCCCATCTGGTATCCGGTGAGAACCGAGAAGACCCGTTGTACCTTGCACTTGCTTCCAGCAAGTATTTTTCTTTGTAGTTGTAATTAATACGACCAAAAACGCCCTGAGTCGCCCAATGATTCATACCATCTGTAACTGTTTTGTTTCCAAGCGCTGTTTTTAGAGAGGGAACTTCATCTGTGATCAGGCCCGTCCCTGATGCAGTTATTGATGTATTTTTCCTCTCCTCTTGCTCATATCCCAATAATCCTTTAAAATAATGATTGTCCCACGTAGCTTCATATGATGTGATGGCATTCACTAAAGAATAATTAGCCTGTGAATAACCTACTCCCCAACTGGATTCCGGTTTGCCGACATTACCGAACTGGCCGGTTCCCAATTCCACCATCACTGGTTTTGGATGTGAGAATGACCGTGTGTTAATCGCGTTATAGTTATAGGAGAAACTGGTAACCCAACCCTTGATAGGCTCTAGATCAGCACCAAGGTTTACAAAAAAGTCTCCTGTTTCCCATTTATCCCTGCCAGAATCCTGCTGCCATCTAACGAGCGGACTTTGTATCGTTCCATTGATATTATACATTGGCATCATAGGGGCAAAGGTGAGCATTTCTCCAATCATATGCTCTCTCCCCACAGTGGTTTGTCCGACTGGATAATCCGACATCCCTTTGGCGTATTTAACCCCTGTCCTGACATTTAACCAGTCTGTTACTTGCGAATTTAAATTAGAAAGGAAATTGAATCTTTTATAATTATCATATCCATACCGGTAAATACCATCCTGATCGACTAATCCACCGGATAGGTAATAATTTGTCCTTTCGCTACCTCCCGATATATTGACATGGTGTTTCTGATTGAATGAGTGGTCGGCAAGTAAAACCTTTGGCCAGTTATAATTGGCATTCCCATTTCGTCGTCCGGCCCAAATATTATCTATAGGATTTTCCGGGTCATACTCATAGGGAAAGGTACCGTTCATGTACCCTTTTATCCGTTCCATTTGTTCAGCACTATATACCGGGGTTAGCCCTGCATTTGCATTTGCCTGGTTATAAGCTGTAGCCCATGTCAATGCATCTACAAAACTTGAAAAACGTATGGGTGTATTCATACCCAGGTTATTGCTGTATTCCACGTTAACCCGGCCTTGCTTTCCTTTCTTAGTTGTAATAAGCACAACGCCAAATGGCGCTCTTGATCCGTAAATAGCTGAAGCAGAGGCATCTTTTAATACGGAGATACTTTCTATGGATTCAGGGTCGATATTGTTGATATTGACTTCCACTCCATCCACCAGAATTAATGGAGCTGCGTTTGCATTAATTGAACCTAACCCCCTAATATTCCATGTGGATGTAGCACCCGGTTCCCCACCACGCATGCCCATGGAGATATTTAAGTTAGGAGAAGCACCTTTAATCAAATCACTCACAAGTACACCCGACCTGTTTTGGATTTCACCTCCTGAAATTGCATCCACCGAACCAGTCAGAGTTACTTTCTTTTGTGTACCGTAACCCACGACTACAACTTCATCCAACTGGCTGGAGGATTCAGCCATAGTAATCTCCATATTTACTCTTCCAGAGATTGCGACTTCCAAGGTTTCATATCCGATATAGGTTAGTTTTAACGTTGCATTTCTATCCGAAACAGTCAGTTCGAACCTACCCTCAATATCGGTAACAGTCCCGTTTAAGGTTCCATTCTCTATAACATTTACCCCAATCAAGGGTTCTCCATTTGTGTCTGAAACTTTTCCCCGGACAGTAAAATCCTGAGAATAGGTATTCAGCGACACCAACGATACCAGTAAGAAAAAGAAAAATCTTTTCATACACTCTTTCTTTGATAAAAAAACTTTGTCCATGTGATAAAGATTTAAAAATGTATAATTCTTTTTTATTTAATATGCTACTATTCTGACAATTAATTTTTTTGATTTTTTTTTGGCCACTTAAGATGCTCCTGCAAAAAAGGAATAGTTTTTACTCCATTGATAATATGTCCTCCCTCATGTAGATCAATATCCGTGAAGTCTCCTTTTCCTTGTTCATCGTAAAATTTATAGATTTTGGCATATTCGTGCTCAACCCATCCGGGGGGTGCTATGCCGTCCTTCTTCCCGTGTTCCACCATAAATGGCCGAGGAAATATAAGCCTATTAGCCATTTCTGCATCTTCAAGAGTATGTCCCCTGTTCCACATGGGCATTTCGGAATCAACATGAAAAACAAAACTTGTGGGAAAGTAGACCGATGATTTCTTTCTGCCACTTTCGTTAAAATAGGCACAATTGATACTCAATGCATATTCCGGCATCATGGATGCAATGAGGGATGCAGCCTGTCCCCCGATACTTTTTCCGTAGATAGCTATTCTATCCGGGTCAATAAATGGTAATGTCTGGAACCATCGTACTAATTGTTGGTGTTGCCTGCCTATAGTTGACCAAAGCGTGTTTTTAGAGGGTTTAGCTATCCTGTCGATCCATCTGAAACGAGTCTCACCCGTCCAATTACCGAAAGGGGTGAAAACTACAAATCCCATATCAGCCAATCGGCGCCCGATACCGTAATAGGTATTATTTTCGGTAAGTGCAGTATAAGGATTTCCACCCCTGCCATGTTGCATTACCACTACTGGTCGTTTTTCATTTTGCTTTATACTTTTAGGAATAAGAAGAATGCCCCACATCTCTATATTGGGTAAAACATCCAATATTACTTCATAACATACATATCCTGGTTGATCTTCAATTTGCCTGGTTCTAGGATTAATAGGTAAGAAATCCTGATAAGTCCATCCCACCATCTCTTCTTTAAAGAATGTGCGTAGTTGTTCCTGGTCATTATTTTTCCACTCTTGCACAAATTCATCCCTGACATATTCACTATCTCTAAGCAGAAGTTGTGTATGTCCAACCATTTGTTCCACCATACGCCCCATCCGCGCGGTGAAATCAAAATTTGTACGGAGATCATCTGGAATTTCATCTGAAAGAGGACGGGGATTCTCATTCCCCATTAAATGTATCAATGTATTTATCGCTTTTTGTGAGCCGAAAGGCAAAGTTCGGCCTGAATCATTTTTTAACAATACACGTTTTCCTATATTCCCTGTCAATGAAAAAATGCGATGAAACTCTGATTCTACTTCTATGAAAGTATGTGTCCATAACTCACCGGGAGGCTCAATCTTATTTCCATTATTTTTATTTCCATCGTAAAATGGTACCTGGCTGTATTCGATAATGAGCGAACGTGGAGCAATAAGACTGGCTATTTCCGCATCTCCAAATTCTTTTAATAGTCCCCATACATTCCGATAAATAGGCTCTTTCCAAATCTCTTCTCTTGGAGCAAAATAACCACTTACAAGAGTAGCCTCCACACGAGTATCGAGTGCTGAGGTGTAGAAAGCCAAAAGCCCCCCTTCCCCGTAACCGGCAATTCCTATTTTTTGATCTTTACCTCTTTGTTGGTCAAACCAGTCAATCAACGCCTCCATTTTCTGTATCTCGTAACCGGTAACAGTTCGTCCCATTTCATGTGCTTGAGCATAGATCCAGGATCGGGAGGATCTGTCGGTTCCTCGCGACCATCGATTCGATCGGTCAATGACAACGGGAATCGCCACTGTATATCCATTTTCTACTAAACGACGGGCGAATTGTGAGTGATAATCGATACCCTTTTTTGTTCCGATAAGCGCTTCCGGTTCCTGATTTGCATCGGGAATTGCAATCACAAAACCTTTAGATCTCTCCTTGGGTTCCAGTAAAAGTCCCTCTCCGAAAATTTTCTTTGGAACATCCAAAGCCGGCCAATCTTGTAAGGCCGGGCGGGGAATTATTTCTTTTAATACAGTCCAATAGACCTCACTGACAGTATATTTGCCGGTTTCTGCCACTTTATTTGTTCTGGTCATAGCTACCGGTTCTCGTTTATCTATTGCCCCAAGAATATTTCTGAAATTTTTGCGGTTTAACTCAATGGAGATACTATATGCTTCTTCAGTTGATAGGTCTCTATTCCAATATCGTTCCCTCTGAGATTTGAGATACTTTAATCGTTTCTCGTGAAATAATCGGACACCATCGATAATCTTCTCCCATTCCACCTTATTTTCCATCAGATATGTGGAGGGCATTTGATCAGCTGAATAATATTCAGTGTTGAATATCCCAGGTTTGGGAAGAATTCCGAGTGTCAAGTCATTTATTTTGTCTGAGATACGGTAACTGAGTCGTTTAAAATGTTCTTTCTCGACAGTTAATGCTATTTCCGGGGAGTCAAGACTCTTGATTATGTATTGATTGGAATCGATCTCTTTGACTGTAATCTTTAATTTTGAATCGGGGGGAATATTTAGTGTAAAAACGCCATTTTTACCAGTAAATGCAGTTATTCCTATCTCTTCTAAAGTAACCTTTGCTCCATAAATGGGCTTACCGTCTAAGCCGTTTTGAACTTTACCGGTTATTTTAATCGAAGCACTTGTACTATTACAAATGACGAAAAATATGAATAAAAGAGAAAAAGTTAATCTATGGAAGGTCATTTTTTTGAGGGTATTTATGAAAAAATATTATCATTTTTTGTATTTCATATTATATTTTAATATATTGATAGAGTAAATTCCCTTATTTCTTTAATTTTTACTTTGGAAAGGATACACTAAAGCTTATAAGCCGATGGTATTCGGTTGCAAATTTGGATAAATTAATAATGCCTAAAGGTTGAGTTTCCGCAGTTAAATTCTCAAAAAACGTTATTCTGTAAGATTAAGATATCGAAAAGTCAGATAACTCATCAATCCCATACCTGTTTCTATGCATGCTTCATTGATTTCCATTGTAGGTGTATGCAATGAAGGATTTGTCCTGCCATAATACCCCGTACCCAATAAATAAAAACAGGAACTGAAATTCTGGGCATAATAGGCGAAATCTTCCGATGCCATCCAGATATCTGTTTCAATGATATTAGTGTCACCAATGTATTCTCTCATATAGGAATGAATCTTGTCCGTTAAGGTTTCACAGTTATGTAGACAGGGGTAACCCCTTTTAATGTCTATATCGCATTCGCAACCTAATCCGCCGGCTACGGATTTTGAAACCTCTGTAATTTTTTTATGTGCTTCTTCACGCCAATGTTCATCCATGGTACGAAAAGTTCCCTCTATGAAAACGACATCAGGTATTATATTGGTTGAGCCGTTTGCCTCTATTTTCCCAAATGATAGTACACTCGGAATTTTTGGATTATTATACCTGCTGACAATCTGTTGGAGTGTGACGATTATTGTTGATGCTGCCACAACAGGATCATTATTATTATGTGGTTCGGCGCCGTGACCTCCTTTTCCTTTTACCTTTATTCTGATTTCATCCATAGAGGCCATGAACCTCCCTTTCCGGATCCCTACTTTCCCACTTTCAATCGAAGGCATTATGTGTTGTCCCAGGATTACGTCGATTTTAGGGTTTAGCAGTACTCCCTCTTGTAGAATTTTAATTGCGCCGCCCGGTAATATCTCTTCGGCAGGTTGAAAGACCAACTTTACAGTTCCATTGATCTTCTTTTCTAATCTTTTGAGTATATGTGCTACACCGAGTAAAGATGCAACATGTAGATCATGTCCGCAGGCGTGCATCACTCCATGGTTGATCGATTTAAAAGTGAGGTTCGTTTCTTCCTGAATGGGAAGAGCATCCATATCAGCCCGGAGGGCTATCGTCTTATCCGTTTTATTACCTTGTAGTGTGGCTATTACTCCCGTGTTAGCAGCCGGTATCCAGGGGATTCCCCATTCATCGAGCGATTTCTTTATAAAGGCTGAAGTATTGAATTCCTTAAAAGAAAGTTCCGGATGTTGATGCAGGTGTCTTCTCTTGGCAAGAATATCATCCCTGATCTCAGAGGCGATTGCTTTTATCTCATCTTTTAGTGGCATCTGTCGTTGGCTATAAATTCCTTCACATAATTGTCGTCTGTCCATTTTTCATATTGGGAGATAACCCTTCCGATCTCGTCTGCTTGCCCTTCCGATAATTTTTCTTTGGGACTCAAGCACCATATCCCTTTCAATAATCCCTGCCTTCTCAGGACTTCATGGATTCCTGCGATGGAACCTTTGAAATTGTTGACTACATCAAAAATGGCAGCATTCATATCGGTAACTTCAACGGCTATTTTCAGTATCTCATCATAATCCAGGGTGTTGTTTTGTAGCCCGTCCTTTATATGGTGAAACAGTTCGACCGATTTCTTTGTCCAGACAGCATAATGTCCCAATAATCCGCCGACAAATCTTTTTTCAACCAACCGGTCTCCTTTATGGATCCTGTAGGGAGTAATTAGATCCAACACGATATTATCATCATTGCCGGTGTAAAGGGAAATCTCTTTGTCCCTTCTGGAATTACAGATTGCCCGTACTACCTCCAAAGTGTGATACCTGTTGAAAGGAGCGGTCTTAATAGCGTAGACATTATCTATATCACAAAATTCTTTCCAAAACGAATAGCTGAATATTCTTCCTCCCACAGAGGGTTGCAGGTAAAACCCGAATACCGGGATCTCTTGCGCGACAGCTTTGGTCCGCTCGATAAGTTCTTTTTCTGAAAGAGAACTTAACCCACCCATGCTAAGCAGCCCCAGATCGTACCCGAGGTTTTTTGCAATACGGGCTTCCTTTACCGCTTGTGGCGTTGGACCACAAATACCGGCCACTTTTATAAATGAGGTATCCGGATTTACTTTTTTGATCTCATCGGCTGTTATTTCCAGCACTTTCTCATAATAATCATATTCGGGATCCCTGATCTCGAACTGGGTAGTATGGACACCAATCGCTATCCCGTCGACACCACAAGAGATATAATAGCGTGTCAACCTGCGTTGCATCTCTTCATCAATAGTTAAATCTTCGTGCAAGGCGAGAGGATGTGCAGGTATGCATCCGCCTCCTCTTAATCGTTCCAGGGCTTTTGGATTTATTGTAACGTTCATCTGATTATCAGTTTAAAATTTTCCTTCTCTTTCTTGAAAATGAGTTGGTTTTTCTTTTATTTTTCCTCCTTCGATAACCCAATGGCTGATCAGTTCGATCATTTGTTTCAAACTGATATTGGGATATCCGAAAAGATTGAAACACTCGGCGGCATTGCTTAACAAAGCGTTTGATTCTTCGATGCCGGTAAATTTCGGTGTTTTATTGAAAGCTTTCCCGAATTCTCCGGCAATCCATCTTACCGATATTGTTTCGGGTCCCGTAACGTTTAACATCTTGGCCGGTACAGCACAATGGAGAAGTGACCTGATGGCAATTTCATTGGCATCTCCCTGCCAGATTACATTGACATTCCCCATCGTTAAATCGATTTCCTTTTCTCCGTAGACCGACCTCGCAATTTCCAACAATACACCATATGAAACATCATTGGCATAATTTAGCCTGTATATTAAGATGGGAGTATTGTTTTTCTTTGAAAAATATTGAAAAATCCTTTCCCTTCCCAGGCAGGACTGGGCATACTCTCCTATGGGAGAAGCCGGCATATCCTCAGTCATTCCTCCCGATGTGACAGGAGACAGGGGATAGACGTTTCCCGAAGAGAATACCACAATATTGGATTGTTTGAATTTTTGGGCCACCATCCCCGGCAGGAATGTGTTCATTGCCCATGTGTAGGATTCATTCCCGGTTGTACCGAACTTATGGCCGGCCAGGTATATTACGTTGGGAGTTTCCGGCAGCTTTTTGAGATTATCTTCATTCAGCAAGTCTGCCTTAATGGTTGTAATGCCGTAATTGTTCAAGTCGTTCCATACGCCAGGATCAGAAAACCTTGATGCGGCAATGACCTGTTTCTGAATTTTCGTTTCGTTGATAGCATCCTTGGCCAGTTTAGCCAGTGCGGGTCCCATCTTACCACCAGCCCCCAGAATAAGTATATCACCATCAATTTTAACGATATCGTTCAATAATTGAGAAGATGGGCGCAAATATTTTTGTAATATAGACTCTTTGTCAAATGGTTTCATAGTTTTCTATTTTAAAAATATGTCGATAAAATTAAATATGGCTAGTACTATTATAATGCATAGGCCAATAAATCCCGATATTCTCAGGAAAGTCTCTATCTTATTTTCTTTCATTACTTTCCTGTCGTTTGCAATCAGGAACATGGCAATTCCGATCACGGGGACTATAAAAATGGTGATACTCTGCGCAAAAACGATCAGTTCCAATGGTGCGCTACCAAAAAGAAGTGCAATAATAGCACCAACAATCATCACAAGGGCTATCAGTAATCTGGTTTTATTGGAACCGAAACTGCTTCCAAAGGCCAGCGCATCACTCATTAAAGTGCCGCCAATGGTGGCATTGCCGACTATTGAAGAAAATCCTGCGGCAAACAGCCCAATTAAAAATACGGCAGAAGCGGCTTCTCCAAAGGCGGGACGCAGTGCCAGGGACATATCTGTTGCGGTTTTTACCTCGATCCCCAAGGGTTGGAGAATTGCAGCTGCGCAAATCATTAGGATCGTACTCAACACTCCCAGGACAATTATTCCTGTCAGGCTGCTGTTTCTGGATACTTTTTCATCCGATTTTGTATCTATTTTCTTTCTTTCCTGTACCAGATAGGATGTATAAAAGGCTCCGACAATTGAAAAACAGGATGCCATGAAAGCGATGATTAATCCCATAGATCCGGTCGGAACTTTTGGGATAACAAATCCGGAAATGACTTTACTGATATTCGGGCTTACCTCGAATAGGGTAATCAAGAATGCCAGCAACATCATGCCTATCAGAAATATCATCACCTTTTCCAAAACTTTATAAAAGTTCCGGAAGAAGAGCAATGCTATGCCGACACAATTGAAGAATATAATCCAGATGTTGTTATTTGTATTGGTTAATTCCCCTATGGCTATTCCTACACCTACAGAGTTTCCGGTTTGGAATGAAGTACATACTAGAAAAATTCCTATTCCTACTACGGCCGCAAACTTTCTCCCCCATTTTTCACCTATCACTGTGAGTAAAGACTTATCAGTAGCCAGACCTATACGTTCCGCAATGATAGTATATACTGCCATGAAAAATATGGCAATAAGGATGATCCATAGCAAATCGTAACCAAAGTTTGCCCCTATTTTCGAAGTAATGGTCAATTTACTGGGGCCGAATACCAGGGCACCGACAATTAAGCCCGGACCGATAGTATGTATCCAATTAAAATGCTTTTTCTTAGTCATATATTTTATTTTTGAAAAGAGTCCAATATCCATTGATTGGTTTTTTCTGTTTGTTCCGGATAGATCCTATGCTGACCTTCTGGTATGATAAAAACATGCTTTGGTGCTTTTATTACATTGTATGCAGAATAAAAGGAAGTCGGAGGGGTTGTTTCATCTTTGAATCCCCAGGAATAGAACCCTGGAACAGTTATATTTCTTGCAAAATTGACTACATCATAATAAGGTAGAGTGTTTAGGACATCTTCAGTTTTATAGTTTTTGATATTTTCCTGATTAAAAAAATGAGGCCACCCACCAGCACGACCATGTAAATAACCTGTAAAGTCACACATTGCGGGACATAATGCAACAAGCATATTTATTCTTTTATCAAGGGATGTGGTAATAATGGATAAAGCCCCTCCCTGACTTGATCCCCAGGAGGCTAAGTTTTTCCCGTCGAATTGAGGTAACGAAAAGATCACATCGACCGCTTTTACACATCCAGATATTACTCTTTTAAAATAATAACTATCTCGTCCATATGACCCCCAGAATTTGTAATCGATATAAGGACTGTCTCTCAAGTTGTCATAAAATTCCTTTTTCCATAGTACAGGGAATGGATGGATATATAAGTCGAGAGTAATTATATCTCTGTCTGCAATGGCAAGATTACCACCTAATGGGTGTACTCCTGCACCAGGAAAACGAATAATTGCCGGAAACTTCCCATTCTTTTTGGGTATGGTAAGGATCCCATAAGATCTGTTTTTGTATTCATTGTTTAGATAGCTAACTTGATAAATATTATATGTGTCTGTACATTTATCTTCGATCAGAGTCAATTGAGTGTCTAGCGGTACCTGTCTTACTCTGGAAATTGTTTCTTCCCAAAAATCATGAAAATCCTCGGGACATTCTATTGTAGGAGCAATTTCTGTAGGTTGAAAAGCAGCTGTTGCATACTCCGTCTTTTTGATATTTCCATCTGTAATAGTTACAGTGCACCTTAAGAAACCTGGCATTTCCAACGAGCCGCCATTGATAACGAATTCTTTATTACTAGTATTGAAAGAACCCCTTTCCCATGCGGACATCTTTTCCAAACCAATTTCATAAGATACAGAAAACGGCTTATGGATATCCCCCAGTACAGATACTTTAAAGATCACATTCTCACCGGTATTATAAATCCAATTATCGTGATCAGGAACCACGTTTATTGTTATACTCTCACTATAACAAGTAAGATGAAAGATTGCGAATAAACCAAAAAGAATAATACGAACAAAACCTCCACGTATATTTTCCATATCTTATTTAAATAGTCTTATCAAGTCAATAAGGTGTTTTGCCTTTGGTCTAAAAGTTTTTTATTTTAAATACCATTCAAAAAAAGAGTATACTATTTCGTTAGACTCTTTATTCGGACTATGTTCCGGTCTATTACTCATGGCTACCCTGTGGCTATAGTTCAAAAGCTTATTTACAGCAATAGTATGATTCAAAGGAACCCAGCGCTCAATAGGATCAGAAGAACCTCCGGATACGAGAAAGGGCCGGGGAGCCATAAGGGCATGCAATTCATGCAAATCATACCCTTCTCTCCGCAACTTCGGGTATAGCCCTTTGGCATTTGTCCCGGTTTTACTCCATGTATTTTCCCATGGTGGCGGATAATAACCCAAATACCAAGGTTCCCAGTAATTGACTCCTGATCCTTTGGTTTCGTCGAAGACGATACCGGGATCGATCCATACGGCAGTGGCAAATTTCTCATACAAGCATGATGCAAACATAGCCCATTTACCTCCATAGGAATGTCCTACTATTCCAATCCTATCTGGATCAACCTCTTCCATCTTTGCAAGTGCTTCCAGAGCATTTGCTGCGGCATAAGCCAATGTTGATAATGGCTGGATAACAGCATTTTCCCTGTCAGGATAATAAATGGAATATGTTTTGTTTTGGGTCGTTTTCGTAGTGCCTATCGATAAAGTGACAAATCCCCTTTTTACCAGTTGGTAGGCAAAATCCCTATGTGGTTTGCCGCCTATTCCTGCGGCTGTTTCAGGTTCATAAAAAACTGTAATTACGGCAGGTTTTTTACCTTTTTTATCCGGCACGAGCAAATATCCTTCTGTTTGTTCATTGGGGGTCCAGTAAAATCTTACACGATGTTGCGTGAAGTCTTCACGCTGTACTGTTTCTACTATTTTGAATTGCTGATCTTCCATGATCGGAGGCCATTCCCCCATCATTTCCATCCATCTGCTGCGGATTTCCTCCCTGCGTTTTTGCCAATCCTGTTTTGTTTTTACTGTATTCCCATTATAGAATATAAGCGGTGAGCGATAATCGCCATATCTATCCTTAAACTCTTCAGGGGGAATGAAGTAGGATTCAAGTATTTTTCTCTCTTTCTTTCTGCATTCTTGTGATGATTGTGCAGAGACATTTTGAATGAAAAATATACAAAGAAGTAAAACAAATGATTTTGAAAACATTTTTTGAGGTATTAATAAGTCCAACTTACCCTTGAATGAAGAGAAGTGAACACTTCTTCATGTACAAAGAAAATTAGAATATAGCTTATAGGAGTTTGTTTTCACGAAATTATTTCCTCAAAAAACGAGAATATTTTTTGAAAGAAGTCAGATTAATGTAGTCACTGGATTTATAAACTGATTTAGAAATAGTGTAAACGGTTATTAGTTGTAGTATATTTAAGACTTAAACGGAGAAAAGTTGTGAATATGAAACAATTAAAAAGAATTATCCTTGATCCGGATATATGTGGGTGGTAAACTCTGTATTAGAGGTTTACGAGTAACCATTGGTATGATTATTTGGATTGCTGGCATCAGGTTATTCTTACGAGACAATCCTCAAAAGTACCCCCAATTGAATGAAGAGGATATACAAGAAGCTTTGTGGCATACCGAAGAATTAGACGCTCCATTTATAACTGCGTGAAAATACTCATTGATATGAATTCATGATTTCTTTACTAACCTAATTATCCCGACAGAAATAAGCCGGAAAAATGCAACAACCAAATAGAGGACGATCGTTATGACAATGACATATCCTATTTGAGTAAACATTTCATGCCACGGTGTTTTATACATAATGATTGCAGCTACGTTAATCAAAAAAGCGGTAGTAAAGCAACTGGAAATAATAATCATTTCTTTTTTTAGCCGCCCGGACGTTATAATTAAATCTTTCATCTGGATACTTCGTTATAATAATTATTGGCAGGACTTCTTTAAGAAAACTTCATATAAGGAATCTTGTACTCTTCCGGGAAAATGATTTGCTTTTGCTCTGCCATCGCCTGATTTCCCAAATGACAAAGCATGGTAGCCAGATATGCTTCTTCCACGATATTTTTTCCTTTTTCACCGGTAATACAAGCCTGGCAAAATGCAGACAAAATTTCATCGGAACCATCTTTTAGCGCACCGATCATGGATAATCCGTCATTTACATGAAACTCGCTTTCAAGAATGCTGTAAGGAATATAATTCCCTTTCGTTTCCGGACGCCAACTCGGGCCGGCTGCCGGTACGGAGGCATATAATTTATTGCCTATCTGCCCGATCAATTGCTCGATACCTGATTTTCTCCCTCCGGGCTCATCTTCCAGATAGTAAATACCGGTGGCAAGGTTCATCGTACCTTTGTTGCCCAGTATCTGGTCTTCCATCCCATTGAATTTATTGGAAATAAGGGATTCGTAATTGATTTTGACTCCATTGGAGTAATGATATACCAGGTTTACACTGTCATATACTTCCCTGCCGTCTTTCCAATATACAATGTCTCCCATTCCTATAACTGATTCAGGTACCATTTGCATAGCCCAGCAACATACCTCCAATTGATGAGATGCCAACTCAGTCATCAACCCGCCAGAATAATCCTGGTATAAACGCCAGTTGATCTGGCGTTCCAGTTCAGGTGAGGGAACAGGTCGTCTCCAGTCGTGATTTCTGAACCAATAACAACGTTCTCCCACGATGTCACCAATTACGCCGGAGTGGATCATCTGCATACCCTTTATATACTTCTTGTCGAACATACGCTGCATACAGAAATAAAGGACTTTATCCGTTTTTTGATATGCATCGTAAATTGCTTTGCATTCCTCCATGGTCAATGCCATTGCCTTTTCACAATATACATGTTTACCGGCGTCCAGTGCATCCAATGTTATGGGAGCATGCAGATAAAGCGGGGTAGATATAATAACTCCGTCGATGTCCGGAGATTCCAGCATTTTTTTGTAATCAGTATATGTTTTTACGTTAGGACAAAGGCCGGAAGCTTCTTTCAGATTCGGCGGATGTATATCACATAGGGCTACAATTTCGGCATGTGGTAAAGCCATTACGGCATGCATATTATACATCCCCCTGGATCCCGTTCCGATAAACCCTATCCTTGCTTTCTCTTTCTTTATTTCTTTGGCCTTGTCTGGGGTAAACGACTGCAGCCAGGGTGTAGTTGCCAGGAGTGTGGCTCCTCCTGAAATATAACCTAAGTCTTTGATAAATTGTCGCAGGCTTATGTCTACCTGTTTAGGTTTTTTTTTCGACATGATATCTATAAATTATATTCTGCTATATATTGTATTTTAAAACTCTCAGAAATTCGTTTTTTTTCTTCATTGGTGGCAATCATGAAAACTGTACTTAGTACTTCGGCATCTAATGGATTTTCTAACATTACGGCGATCGCCTTATGTTCGTTCACCGGTTTCATTGATCCAGGCCGTGCAATATGTCCTGTATACGAAGGCGTATTCCCTGAGATCGAGAGTGCCATATCCTTTAAAGATATTTCATCCAAAACTACACCTTGGTTATATGGATTTTCAAAACTCACTTTCCATGCATCTCCGTAAGGATGATGTCCAATCCCCATTATGGAGCTATTCCCGAAATCTACAAAGCAATCTTTTACACCGGTCTTATGGATTATACCCTTAATTTTCAGCAATGCATATCCCTTGGCATATCCACCAAAATCCAATGAAATATCTTTTTTCAGAAAGAATACCGTGCACTCTTTTTCATTCAGGAGTACTTTCGAGAAATCGTTTAATGTGATGTCAAACAATCCCATTGTATGTTCATAATACATCTGACAACTTCTTAGGATGGACCACATTTCCCGATCCGGATAAACCGGTGCGTGAATGGCCTCACGATTGATCTTTGAAGTTTCGCTTGCACTGTCAAAGCGATTAAAGAGCTGATCAAGTCGTTGAAGTTCGGAATTTATATAGTTCCAGGCTTCTTGGCATTTCAATCTGTCTTGATCTATAATTAGCAAATCAAAGCGTGTTCCCATTATATTTTTTAATGAGCCATGGAACATCATTGATGAAGCATAATAAATTCCGCCGTTGTCAATTCCTTTCTTTTGCAATTTCTACAGCTTTTGTTGTGATATAATATTTTGCCAATGTATTGGCTCTTTCCCATTCCGGCATATCCCGGTTTACCAGGAAGTTGAAAAAACTTTCTGCAACCTGTTTGAAATGCGATTCATGCCCCTCTCTGTTTACCTCAGGGATATTGATAAGATACTCTCCTTTAGTAGATGTGGGTGAAACAGATACGAAAGGATAAGTTATCTGGATTTTTTTGATCGCTTTTTTCATGCTGTCGGAAAATTTGTTTTCGTCTAATCCTTCGGGCTTCTGTACGTACAACTGCTTTATAAAATTATGTTCCTTGTCCTGTACCGTTTTCAGAATGGCTTTTGTTCCTTGTACAACCGACCTGAAAGTATCACCGCTACCTTCCGGCGCCTGCCAGTTCCAGATAACTTTTAAGCCTATCGCCCGATTTTTCACATCAAAATTGACCGTACCGTTGGCATAAACCTTCAATATGGAGTTGTCAAGGTATTTTTGCAGATAATCGGGAAAAGAGGTTTCTCCGGTTGATTTTGTAAATTGTGCCAATGTAATTTCGGTGGGCCAGTGGGTGGATGAGATGTTCCCGATATCCCGGATATACTCTATGGATTGATTGGAAAAACATTTCCAGAACAGCAAGTCGATAAGGTGTGTGGTCACATCAGCAATGCCCTCTCCCTGTTGTTCTACATCGTAGTACCATGCCGGACGGATTAGCGGTGCTCCGGATACTTCTTTATAGAAATGATGTACGCTTTCCATATATACAGCAGGATCTTCCGGTGTACCTGTTTGGAGCTCTCCAAAGAAATCTTGATTATTGATGAGTTTCTTCTCTATGATATTCAGCAGATCATAACGCTCGGTCATCATATCATATAATAGCACATTGTGCGCTTCGGCATTGGCATACGCTTCTTGGAGCAAATGGAAATCTTCCCGCTTAATTGCCATGGGTTTATCAGAAAGCACATTTAAACCGGCATCTACGGCACTGAGAATATATCCTGTCTTCTCTTTGTTGTTACCGGCAAGTATAACTACATTCCCTTTCTTGTCAGTCACCATTTTATTCAGGAAATCGCCACCCGTATAGACAATAGTTTGCCAGTTCGTAGGGTCTTTATCTCTTTGGTTGAACGATTCTATAGCCGAAAGATATTGTTTTAATCCTGCATCTTCTGCAGGTGCATATACAAATACCGAATCGTTTACCTGTGGCATGCTGCTTTTTTGGAGTAGATTAGCATGAAAATGACCGGGGGCAACCACAATTAATTGTATTTCTCCCATTTCCCCTGTGAATATTGTCTCTTCTTTGGTTGCGTTGTTATTTTTTTGCACACAAGATAGTAACATCAAACCTATTGCGACAATTTTAAGATATTGTTTCATTACTGCAAGTTATTTTAATTCCTGAAGTAATTGATGGGCTTCTTTTAAGCCTTTACGATAAGTTTCTTCCATCAGAATAATTTTTCCTCCTTTGCGTTTACTTTCATTAGAAGCTTCCATAAAAGTAAATATCTCCAGAGTTTCTTTTTCTGTTACAGGAGGAATTTCGGTTTTGAAAAATTTCACTATTTCGTCTAAAAGAACCCCGTAGCCTTCAAATCCTCCGGCAGGAGCTGCCCCGTTATCGGTAAAAACAGTACCCCCGTAAACATGCTTTCCGGTACGACGACCTCTGAATGTGCCGATACGGCCATCGTTCCATAAACCGACCACCACATCTGTACCTTCAGCCGACATACGATTCACCGATACACAACCTGTCCCCAGAATAGTAAATAATCCTTCTATTCCATGAATGCCATACCATCCGAAGTCGGGATGGGTCAATTCTCTTGTTGCGGGTGAATAGGTGTCTGCTCCAAGTATCTTTCCCAATTCTCCGTTGCGTAGTTTTTGATTTTGAGGGGTAAAGCGAACAGCGGAGGAAGAGAAAATAGGAACCTTGTATTCTTTGGACAGTTGGTAAATCGCGATGGCTTGAGCGAGTGTGGCCCCAAGGGGTTTATCTATAAACATGGGCTTCCCGGCCTTGAATACTTCGTAAGCCTGTTCCAGATGGAGATTCCCATCGTTGGTTTCCAGCATTACGCAGTCTACTTTATCCAATAATTCAGCAATGGATGAAACAACCTCCACCCCCATTTCCTTTACTTGCTCTATATAGCCGGGGATTCGATCGTAACTCGATTTGATTGTTTTTGATCCATAGGGATAGGCGGCCACAATCCTGAAATCTTTATATTGCTCCTTTTTATCATTTCCGTTCAATTCTTTAGTGAATGCGATGGCGTGGGAGGTATCCAATCCGATAATTCCTACCTTTATCTGTGCCTGGGCTATCAATAAAAGTCCCGACAAAATAGCTGATAAAATAATTTTTAGTCTCATAATAATTGAATTTTTAGAATCAAGAATCAAGATTCAAGACACAGTATCTATTGTTTTTTTAATTTAAAAGTGATGCACTTGCTTTATCCAGGTAGAGAACAGCATCTTCTTTTGTCCTCAAAATAGTAGCCGGACATTTCTCGCTGATCTCTTCATTTAATGTACGGTAGACCGCCTCAGCCTTGTTTTTAGCCGGTACCATGCAGAACATATATTTAGCTTTCAACAGGGCAGGGATGGTAACTGTAATAGCATGGGTAGGTACTATGTCTATGCTGGAAAACAGATTCTCATTTACTTGCTGTTGCCTGCAAGACATATCCAGTTCTACTGCTTTTACTTGTTTCGGATCATTGAAGTCAGCTACAGGAGGATCGTTGAATGCAATGTGTCCGTTCTCCCCAATCCCGAGACAAACAATATCTACCGGGTACTGATTCAGCAACCCTGCATATCTCTCGCATTCAGCGTAAGGATCTTCGGCCCTGCCGTTTATATAATGGATGCTTTTAAACGGGACTTTGTCGAAAATACGCTCTTTCAGGAAATTTCCGAATCCTTGCGGCGCATCTTTTTCCAATCCTATGTACTCGTCCATATGAAAAGCATTGATCTTTTCCCAGCGGATTTGCTTATCGGCAATCAATTCTTTCATAAAATCACTTTGTGATGGTGCGGCCGCAAAGATCATATTGATCTCCTCTTTTTCTCCGAGTAATTGCCGGATGGTCTCCGATACATTAGCCGCCGCTTCCTTACCCATTTCCTCTCGCGTATGGAAGATTTTTACTTCCAACATTCCTTTAGTGAATGTGATTACATTCGTGTTAATTTCGGTATATGACATTTCCTTCCAAGATTGTGTATGAAACATTAATATTATTATCAAAAATAACAAAATCGGCATCTTTACCCTTCTGAATAGATCCTTTCTGCTGATCTATCTTCATCATGCGGGCCGGGGTTAAGGTTATCATCTTTACCGCTTCCACCAAAGGGACTTCAGCTATGTTTACCATGGTTCTGACTAACCGGTCGGTAGTAGCAACACTTCCTGCAAAAGCTGTACGATCTGGCAGTTTGGCCACACCATCTTCAATGATTACCTTTTGCCCTTTGTCGAGGCTACCCAATATGGATTCTCCATCGGGCATACCTGCTCCCCTCATTGAGTCGGTAACGAGTGCAGTTTTGTCAGGACCTTTGAATTTATATACGAACTGAAGGAGAGATTTGGGCAAATGTACTCCATCGGCAATAATTTCCACATTCATGTTATCGATCAGATAGGCTGCTTCAACAATCCCGGCATACCGGAAAGCATTCCGACGGGTGACGGTCGACATTGCCGAATAGAGATGGGTGATATGGTTGAATCCGGCATTGTAAGCATCCACTACCTCTTCGTAGATGGCATCGCTATGTGCAATAGAAGTAAGTATATTCTTTTCTGCGAGCACTTTCCCGAACTCTAATGCACCGGGCAGTTCCGGTGCGAGACTCCATCGAACGATATCGTCCGATGCTTCCAATATCTTATTGTATTCTTCCGGTTCGGGATTTCTGAGATATTTGGGATCCTGTGCCCCCCGTTGGTTATATGCGAAATAAGGACCTTCAAGATGCAGGCCGAGAAATAGGGCTCCCTTATTGTTCTGTTTTACCGCTTCTTTATAGGTGGCAAAAGTTTTCAGCAGTTCTTCAAACGTACTGGTAAGAGTGGTAGGCAGCAGTGCTGTTGTTCCATGTTTGGCATGCATTTCTGCCGCTCCAAGGTATGCCTCGACGGTTCCATCCATAAAGTCGTGTCCGCCACCACCGTGGGTGTGGATATCGATGAATCCGGACGATACATATTTGTTTTGGGCATCAATGACCATATCTTCGTTACCGAAAACAACTGCTTCCGTGCTTACGATGTCAATTATTTTTCCGTTCTCACATACAATAGCCAGATTCTCTTCTATCCTATCAGGGAAAATGACCTTTCCGTTTTTTATGATGATTCGATTATTCATAGAAACTAAAAACTAAAAGTGAAAAACTAAAAACTAAAGAATTTGGGATGTTTGATTTGGGATTTGGAAAACCTTTTCACCTTTCTATCATTCCACATTATTTTCTCCATGATTTGATTTTGTGTCCACTGGCAGCGTACCAGACAATATAGGCAAAGCAGGGAATCAGGATCCAATAAGCCTGTTTCATTGCCTCAAAGGGAGATAAAGATGCATTTAATTCTACAAAAGCATTATAAACGATGGGCATGATAGCGCTACCGCTTAAAGCCATTACGAGGAATGCGGAACCCAGATTAGTGTATTTTCCTAATCCGTTAATTGCCAACGGCCAGATGCCGGCATATAGCAGGGCATTCGGAAGTCCCATCATCACTAAGTACCAAAGGGAGATATCGGAAGTGATCCCAAGAAACCGTACCGTTCCCGACGTGGTTATCATCATCACAGATAGCAGTAAATTGATAGAGGCACAAATCAGGAGGGCATTCCGTTGCTTCAGATATTTTGGTATAAGCACGATTCCTGAAAAATAACCGATAAAAGTCAGCAACATAGTGTAAGAGGGTATGTTTTGGGCAGGCCCCGCAAGGCTCTCACCCATAGTTCCCGCATATTTAATACTGGTTCCTAATGCGATCATCTGGGTTCCTATATGAAAGAACATGGCAACCACTCCTAATATGAGTGCTGGATATTGTAAGATGGATTTACGTGAATTTTCATCTTGCTCGGATCGCTTATTTACTATTGAGGGATCCAGATCAGGTAAAGGCGAATAACGGACAATTATACCGAAGATAAACAGGGCAATAGCCAAAATGAGGTAGGGTGTCATTACCCCCTTTATTAGGGTATCTAAAGCCGTTTCTAAAGCTTCCCCGGTGTAATTTCCCGCTTCAATATCCCGCATCAGTACTTTGTCGGATTCCCTGATAACGACGGCTGCAAATATCAGATTTGCAATCACTCCTGCCAGTTTGTTGCCGGTTCCTACAATGCTCATCCGTTTGGCGGCGCTTTCTATGGGGCCTACAATAGTTACATAGGGGTTAGCCGCAGACTGGAGAATAGCCAGTCCCACTCCCAACAGGAATAATCCCAACAGGAATATTTGATAGATACGCCAGTAAGCAGCCGGAACAAAAAGCAAAGCTCCTATCGACATACACCATAATCCAAACATCATCCCTTTTTTGTATCCTACCTTATTTAATAAAAAAGAAGAAGGGATTGCCATGATCAAATAGGCAATATAAAAGGCAAATGTCACCAGATAGGACTGGAAATTCGATAATTGAAGAGTTAGCTGGAAATAGGGTATTAAGATGGTGTTTACCCATGATACCAATCCGAAAATAAAAAACAGCAGCGCCAGTATTATCATCGATTTGATGGTAGTGCTTCTGTCTTGTACATGATTGATTTGAGGATTGTTACTCATATTGTTATAAGTTTGAAGAAATAGGAAGTAGGACTTCCTCTTGTACTTAAAGCACAAAATTATTTTTTTATATGGTATAGAAATGCTTTAAAAACGTAATTGTGTTTTCAAATAACGTTATGCGGTGCGGGAATCACTGTATTTCTTACGATATTCGATGGGAGTACAGCCTTTCATCTTTTTAAATATTCTTGCGATATTCTTACAGTCGTTGAACCCTGACTCCAATGCCATGTCGAATAGGGTTCTTTCAGTGGTAACCAATAAATGTGCAAAATAATCGATCCTACAACTTAGGATAAACTGATAAATAGAGGTTCTCATTTCATCTTTGAATTTCACTTCCAGGTTGCGTCGGGATAACGGAACCAGCTCTGTAAGTTCCTCAATATTGATATCGGAGATAAAGTTGTCTTCTATGAAATTTACTATTTGGGAGATGTATTCATTAGTGATATCGTATTTTTCTGTAGATTTCCGAAGCTCAAATCTAGTCGGCCGGATAATGATATTGAAAGGTTCTATAATTTCGCCTTTACTCATCCTATCAATGAGTCTTCCTGCCTCATATCCTCCTTTTTCCACATCTGTAACAATAGAAGAGATAGGCGGGTCGGACAGATTACAAATCAGTTCGTCATTATCTACACCCAATAATGCAATCTCTTCGGGTATTCGGATATTATTGATTTTACAGATTTGGGATACCCTTAATGCGAAATTATCGTCGCAGGCGAATAGTCCCACAGGTTTGGGCAGTGACAAGAGCCATTCGTCGAGTTGTATATGGCTGGTTCCCCATTCCTCTCCGTTCAGATTCTCACTTTCGAAATAGTGATAATTCCCGCCTACTTTTTCTATTTGGGTTCTAAACCCTTCCGCTCTTTCACGTGACCAAACCACCCCTTTATTTCCATAGAATGCAAAATTACGGTAGCGTCTTTTGATGAAAAACTGTGCCGCCATCTCTCCCGTACCAAAATAATCTCCGGTCAGATTGGAGAAATAGTTACTCCGTTCTTTGTAATTCTGAAGTAGGATAGGAATGTTCAATGAAGCCAGCAGATTTGTCCCTTCATGGTCCCATCGTGCCACAATGGCATCGGCTTCCCACTCTTTAGCCCACTCCACAATACCCTCTTTACCATATAGTGTTTTGTAGTAAGAGGGCAATCGGTAAAAAATCCAAGGCCCATGTTCTTTGGAGTATTGGATCAACCCTCTTAGTAGCCGGCGACTGAATTCGCTGGAATAATCAATGAGAATAAGTATCTTTAGCATAACGGTCAGATTTATTACAATTAGTCGTTTCCTCATTTAGTGTAGCGAAAACATTCAAATATCGAAAAACTTCGGATTTATTATTCAAATATAGATATTTTTTTATATATCTAACAATATGGAAAAATAAAAGTATTGAAGACGGTATCTTTTTATTGAAATTAAAAACGTGTTATGCTGCTAATTTGATTATTTACAAAGAAATCCAAAAGTGTCATTCAGGATAGCAATTAAAAGATGACACTTTTGGGTGTGAATGCTTTTTTTCCATTCATACAAGGTATAAACTCTCCATGTTTAATCATGGAGAGTTTATGCGAATGTTATTTCCTGTTTTTCAGAAAGAAATTAATGAACAGGGAGTGTGATAATTTGTTTGTATTTCAGTAATGTTTCTAATAATTTGGGGTAGCTTATATCCTGTATTTTTTTATTCTCATCTATGGCCTGAGAAGCAGCCATGGCTGCTGATTGTCCAAGTATCATAAACACCGGTTCCATGCGAAGTGAACCAAAGGCTATATGTGAAGCACTCAGGCAAACAGGAACCAAAAGGTTTGAACATTCATCCTTTCGGGGTATAATTGAGCGATAACTTACAGGATAGGGAGGATATCCCCTGGCTTCCACATTCCCTTCATTTTGCACAAAACCGTTCACATCCACATATCTTTGCACATGATGGGAATCCATCCCATATCCGGCCATGGCAATAGGATCTTCTGCTACTTCAATACCCTCACAGTTTTTCTGTGTCATTACGTAATCACTAACCATACGCCTTGCTTCCCGGATATACAGCTGGCGTGTCCAGTTGTCCTCATTTTCAGTGTATTCATCTTTGCATACTCCCCATTGAGACACAACATCTCTTACTTTCTGGGGAATGCGTGGGTGATAGGCAAGTGTCCACATTAACCCTTTCTGATAGTTTAGATGTTCTTCAACGATCTTGTCTCGTTCCTCATAACTTGCTTCAGGATAAGCATGATTTTGTCCGATGAAATCTGTTGAAAACCCTTTCTGATTATTTGTATCCGTTTTTCTGTTTGGCATGGGGGTATTGATCCAGGGTACCAAGGGATCACCGTAGGAGTACATCTCTTCTATAGGTCCTTCAGCCGCTTCATAATTTCGAAAAAGTAGTTCATAATTCAACTCATTATAATTTTCAGGCTTTTTGAAAGGAATCCGATTATCAGGATGGTCTGTAAGTGTCATTCTAAAGCAGTAAGCCTGGATTTTATTATCTCCTTCTCCGTCAATACCCGGCGGATCACTAGATATGTATGGGAGTAAGCCACTGTCCGGATTTCCTTTAATAACATACGGATCAACCCTGTTAATGAAATTATGGTGTAATGCATTGTGAGATATTCTATTACCTATTGTCTTGTTGATCTTATCCAATTGTACTCCGTTGAGGGTTTCGCCATACAATTTATTGGATTCTCTTCCTATTATATAACTGACTCCGGCAGAAGCCATGAGATCGCCTTCATATGAAGCATCTATAAACATCTTTCCTTTATAGACCTCACCTGATTCCATTGTAATTTCTGTTATGAAGGTTCCTCCTTTTTTTACACCCCCATTGCGAAGTAAACGTTTGTTGTAAACCAGGTCGATTGACTCGTTCTTTATCATTTCTTTATAGACCTGTAATGCTACAGATGGTTCGAAAGTCCACATGGCATCATCATTTTGATCCCTGTTTCTCGATTCTGAATAGTCTGCTTTATCCTGTCGTGTCCAGTTTTCAGGATTGTCGTAATACTTTTTGATATTTTGATAAAATTCACGAGAAATTCCTCCTATGGCTATTTTACTCCCAATATCAGTAGCTCCCAACCCCCCTGTAGTCAATCCGCCTATTCTGTTTGTTGGTTCAATGAGCAAAACAGTTTTGTTCATTCGTGAGCATTGAATAGCTGCGGAGATCCCGGACGAAGTTCCTCCATAAATAACTACATCATATTTTTTTTGCTTTATATCTCCAAAAGAATTCATTATAATGCAAAAAGTAAAAAAAATCGTTACAATTATTTTTTTTCTATCCATCTTTATATTTATGATTAGGATCTGTTTAATTAAATTTACTTTAACTCTTTAATACGTATGTTTCTGAATTCAATTCCGGGACGTGCCCTAACAAACCGATATGTCCGGTTTTATTCAGCACTCCGGGATGATCAAGTTTATTTATTGTTCCGTTTTAGGCACCAGCAGTAAGCATAAATTTTTTCATTTTATTCTTAGTAGTTTGGATTCTGCGTCATATTAGGATTTGCCTGCATTTCGGTTTCAGGTATGGGCCATAAATAGTCACGTGAAGCATTGAAGTGCCTTTCATCTACCAGACGCATTTTATAGTCAACTGATTCTCCGGGTGAGGCTATGACTGATTGATCGTAATACGAGTTGCCATATTCATCCATATGTGGTATTCCAGGATACGTTTTCTTCATTCTTCCCAGAAGTGGCTCATTTAATACTTTCTCTGCCATTTTCCATCTTCTTATATCGAATAGCCTCAATCCTTCACCTGCAAATTCAACTTTTCTTTCTCTACAAATTATCTGGAACAGTTCTTGAGGGTCTGTAGTGGTTACATGAGGCATATTGACTGATTCTCTACTTCTGATTTTATTGATCGCATCCAATACGGACTGATCAATCTGACCAGCTTTGATCTTTGCTTCAGCGTAAGTGAGTAATACTTCTGCATACCGGATGAGAATAGGATTTGTATCGGAATTATTTGGATCCGCGGCGTCTTCAAGATTACAATATTTCCTGAAACACAAGCCAGTCCATGTTCCATACGCATTGGTTACTTCCAGATTGTTTACACGGGTATTGTTCCGGTAATTCCAGATAAGCACACTATCACCGTGGGTTTCAAATTGATATCCCAGGAACACTGATCCAGGTACTGCTAGCGTATATTCTAATCTGGGATCCCTGTTTTGATAGGGATTCATTGGGTCATATAAGGGAGATTTGTCAATGGGAAGTCCGTCAATACACTCAAAGGCATCCTGCAGTTGATATGCCGGTTTTTTGTTTGTATACCCTCCTGCTGTTCTGGAGCCCAACTGACGATAGGTGGGGTGTACCATATATGGTTTCAAATATTGCACTGATAAGATAATCTCCTTGGAACTCTCTCCTGCGAGGGTGAATAGTTTTGAAAAATCCTTTTCAATTATATATTGCTCACCTTCCATGCTTATCACTTTCGATGAAGCATCAATGGCATCGTTCCACTTTTCATTGTATAGTGCAGTCCTGGCCTTTAATGCTAATGCTGCACCCTTGGCTATTTTTCCTGACAGGGGGTTGTTTTCTTCCGGCAGATATTGGACTATTTCGGTGAGCTCGCTCAAAATAAAATCTACCACTTGCGATTTTGGTGTTCTCGCTTCCTGCGATGTGACTGTCAGTACTTTTGTAATCAGTGGCACATCTCCATACAACTCCGTTAAATAGGAATAATAGAGTGCCCTTAGAAATCTTGCTTCAGACTTGAGTCTGTTAAAGATCACCGGATCCACATTTGTCTCTCCATTATGCATATTGTTGATGAAATAATTACAATAAGCAATTCCATCATAGAATGAAGCCCAGTAGTCCCTTATAATATCCACTGTAGGAGTTGCAGCACCCTGAGGTAACGTGTGAAGTCCGTAGGCGTTTCTTTCGTAGCCTATATCCGTTGCATAATCAAAAGCAAGGTTAAATGGTAACCCCCAATAGGTAAGCCATAAGGGATTGTAACATGAAATAACCCCCATTTCCATTTCTTTCTGGTTCGATAAGAATGTAGCATTTGAAGGGGCATCCATAGGGTATCTGTCGAGAAAGTCTGAACAAGAAACGTGCAGTGTTATCAACAGAAGAACCAATATATAATTTCTATTTTTCATTGTTTTTTAGTTTTAATTCGATTTTAAAAAGAAATTTCTACCCCAAAAGTGAAATTTTTCACCATTGGATAATAAGCGGCGCTGGTAACATTGTTGGTATTTTCCACATCATACCCATCCCAGAAATTATCGAATGTAAGCAGGTTATCTCCATTCGCGTATACTCTGATATTATTTATTGACATTTTCTTTGAAAAATGCTGTGGCAGAGTATATCCGATCTGGAGATTTTTAAGTCTCATGTATGAGGCATCTTTCAGCCAGAATGAAGAGTATTGCGTATTATTGGTTCCGTTAAAATATAATCTGGGAAAGCTGGCTTCGGTATTCTCTGGTGTCCAGTAATCCTTGTGCATTTCCAATGCGGTTCCTCCTACATAGAATGGCTGGATGGCCTGACCGCCGAGATAGCCTTTGAGTTTTCCAATACCCTGGATAAGAAAGCTGAGGTCAAAACCTTTGTATTCACCGTAAAAATTCAATCCGTAGGTAAAACGTGGTATAGAACTTCCGATGACTACCTTATCTGCATCATTGATGATGCCGTCTCCCGAATCAGGAATACCATCTCCATCAGTATCTACGGTGAGTTGATCTTTATATTTTATATCTCCTCTGCCAAATCCGGCAAATTGAGTCGCGTGTTTATATTTGCCTTCAGTATCATAATCAGAGTCCTGGATATAACCATCAGCCTCAAACCCGTAAAAAGATCTAAATGGATGGCCTTCTCTGTTAGCAATAAGCGAGGTTTGATCCTGTCCCTTTAAATCGAGAATTTTATTTTGCACGTCTGAAAGGTTGAAACTCATTTTGTAATTAAATGGGCCTGCATTATCCCGATACGTTACAGAGACATCCCATCCTTTGTTTTCCATTACGCCTGCATTTTGGTAAGGTGCACCGAATCCAATCGTAGGGGGAATATCGAGCCTGAGAAGGATATCATGGGTTTTCCTGTAATAATAGTCAGCAACTACATCCAATTTATTCCCAAAGCCAAGGTCCACTCCTACACCTGTCATTCTGGTTGTCTCCCAAATTAATTCTTCATTTACAAGGGTGGAGATTCCTGCGCCGTCAATCACTGTATTATTGCTTACATAGGGAAAATCCATGGAGATCGTCTGATAAGAAGGATAATACCCTCCTACGTTTTGATTGCCAAGTTCGCCCCACGATGCTCTCACCTTAAAGTTACTGATGGTTTGAACGAGAGTTTGCCAAAAATCCTCTTCTGAGACCCTCCATCCTGCAGAAAATGAAGGGAAGAACCCCCATCGGTTTGCTTTTGCAAAGCGGGAAGTACCATCATATCGCATATTAGCTTCCAACAAGTATTTGCCTGCGTAATCGTAGTTCAGGCGTCCGAAGTAAGAGCGAAGTGCAATTTCGCTTTCAGATCCGTTTGCTTTCTGAATTTCTTCACTTCCGGCATTCAATACAGTATATTGAGGAAACTGAAATCCTTCCCTATAACCGGAATGCCATTTGACTCTAGTACTCTCCTGTTGATAACCCAATAAAAGCTTGAAATTGTTTTGGTGAAAACTTTTCGATGCTGTTCCGGTTGCAGTAAGAAGATGAGTCAGCCCCATATCGGTTTTTTCTGTCAGTTCGGAGTTGGTTGGTTGAGTAAATGCCTGTGAGCCGTCAGAGTAAAAAGTAGTTATGGCTTTGTTGAATGCAGATGTAAATAATGCATAGTAATTAGGATTGTAATTACCTTGGAATACCAACCAGTCTGCAGGCTTATAGGTGAGTCCCAGATTTAGTGTCGCAGATGGATTCTCAGTATGCTTTAATCCTCCATCTATTGCCATTGCCCTGGCATTTAATCCGTTATATGCGTATCCCCAGTCCCCGTTTGAAAATTGCATTGGAAAAATTGCCGGGGTGCGGAATGAATAATGGACGATGGATCCTACACCCTGATTGGGCTCTTTTCGTTTACCCATGGCAAGATGTGCGTCGATTTGTGTTGCTATCTTACGTGATACATCCATATCCATATTCACACGTAATGTATATCGGTTATATTTTGTATTGGGTATAATCCCATTTTGATCATAATACCCGATATTGACAATTGTCCTTATGCGATTGGATCCTCCACTGAGGGTCAGAAAATGATTGTGAGAAAATCCTGATTCCGTTAAAACCTCATTAAACCAATCCACATTGGGATAGGCATCCGGATCAATGTGCATATTATTCTTGTAGTTTTGGATGTATGCATCATCGAATGTGGGGTTGGTGCCGGCATTTTTCTGTGCAATTGAAAGCATTTCCATATGATCGATCGCATTTACTTTCTTTGGCAAAGTTGTGGGCTGCTGAAATCCCATATATCCATTATAAGTAACAATAAATTTGTCTGCCTGTGCCCTTTTAGTGGTGATGAGAATTACACCGTTTGCAGCCCTTGTCCCATAAATGGCGGCCGATGCTGCGTCCTTCAGTACTGAGATAGATTCAATCATTGCTGGATCAATGTTGTTAATACCCATTTCTACCCCGTCTACCAATATCAGCGGATTGTTTTCTCCCAACGTCGTAATCCCCCGGATCCTGAGAGTTCCTCCATCGGCCCCCGGTTGTCCTGAAGATTGTGTGACGGTTAGTCCCGGTACAATTCCTTGTAAGGCCATTGATGTTTGGCCGACCTTACGTTTAGATATTTCCTGTAGGTCCACACTCACCACAGAACCGGTGAGGTTCGCTTTCTTTTGTGTTCCATAACCAACCACTACCACTTCTTCCAATCCTTTCAGATCCTCTTGCAGTGTTACGTCAATTTTATTCTTTCCTGAGGTATTTATATTCACCGATAAATAACCGATATATGATATTTGCAGCGAAGAATTTTCATCAACCTCTAAGGTGAAATTTCCGTCAATATCCGTGACTGTACCATTGGTTGTACCCTTCTCCATGATATTGGCTCCTATTACCGGCTCACCGTTCTCATCCGTCACTTTTCCTGAGACCTGCCTCTTCTGCTGCTGGATCTCTTTCGTGAAATTTTCTTGTTTCGGCGCTTTTGAAATATAAACCTGCCTGTCGGATACTTTGTAAATGTTATCGGTTCCGGCAAACAATTTATCCAGCACCTCACTAATGGTTTCTTCCTTCACATTGATTGATACTACCCGTTCCGGATCCAACGTGTCCCTATTGTACAGGAATATATATTCACTGTGTTTCTCTATCTCTGTAAAAACTTCCCGAACAGTTCTGTTCTTTAGCTTCAGACTGAGGGTTGTAGCCTGTGAATAGCTATTGCCGGCGTAACTGATACTTATTCCTATGGCAAGGAACAGTGTGATTAACTTCATAATTCTAAAAGTTTTCCGAGTATTAGCGTCTTTTATGAGAATACTAACTTTTTTTGTCATATATTTGTCATGATTTTAAAGGGTTGAATTTTTGTTTGCTTACTTTTTGAAATCCCGGATCGGATGGTGTTTGGCGATGTCGTCCGATCCTTTTTTACTGTTATCCTGTATCTTTCATTGTTAAATATTTTTTAAGTTTGTACTAAATAGATTATAAAAACCAAATTATTATACACCGATTGCCTAACAAGGGTACTCTATTTGATTCTTACCTTATATATTCCATTTTCATGCTCAATTTCTATCGGGAAAGAGAAGGTTAGGCCGTTAAGCACTTCCCCCAGGTCATTCTTCAAATCAACTTTCCCTGAACACCGCTGATTGACAATATTTTCATCGTAAATGATCTCTTCTCCATAGTAACGGGATAGCTTGGTCATCAAGATATCAAGCCTCTCGTCTTCAGCGTAAAGAATTCCATGGATCCATGAAATGTATTTCTCCACTTCAATTTTTGTTACCGATGTTTGTCCGTCTTTATATTGATACATCAGTGAAGGTGTCAGCTCCGTCTTTGACCTGTTTTTGCCGGATGCTATCTGTACCGCTCCCGTAGCGAGTACAACCTGTGTCTCATGGTCTTCTTCATAGGCCATCACATTGAATTTTGTACCCAACACCCTGATTTCTATATCATTTGTTTTTACTATAAATGGTCTATCGGGATCAGTTGCCACATCGAGAAACGCTTCTCCGTTTACGTATATTTCGCGTATATTTCCTGTGAACCGGTTAGGGTAAACGACTTTTGAGCCGGAATTTACATGTAATGTTGTCCCGTCGGATAAAGTTAACCGTGATCTTTTTCCTTTGGGAATAATGAGTTGGTTATACTCCGGCGTGTTCACTTCTGCTACTGATTTTCCCGTTATCTGGATGCTGTCGGGATTGTAAGAAATCGAAGGTTCTTTTTCTTCTATCCTGATTATCTTTTCGGAGGAAACAAAAAGTTGAATGTCCTCCGAAGATGAGTCTGCTGAAAGCGGATTGGCTTCCACGAATTCCAACAATCCGGATTCCTGTTTCTCAGAATGTTGATAGATTTGGGTAACGGCAAACAAGAGCAGGAACGAAGCCGCAGCAAAAGAAAGCCATGTATATAGTTTCCGCCGTCTTTTGTGCTGATATATGCGTTGATAAAAAACGTTGTGATGAGTTTCTATTGCCTCGGGTGCAAGGGAATAATGATTCAGCCGGATTTGGGTACTGTATAAAGAGATGGCTTTCTCTATTGAAAAATTTAGTTCCGGATTTTTTTCCATCACATTTTTCCAATAGGCATTATCATCCTCTTCTTTGAAGAAATTCCACCTTAGGAAGTCTTCATCTTTAAGAAAGTCGATAGCCCTGTATCCCTGATATTTATTCTTCCGCATTTATTATTCGTCCTATAGCCTGTTTCATTAGATACGAACATCTCTCTTTTTTGTGAGCATTTTTTATAAGAAAATCGCTTATTTAAAAGATAATTTAAAATCCTTTGAATAACAATATGATAAATATGATTGAAGGTAAAGTGGCATTTTCTTTTCTGATTTTATTGATTGCCTGGGATACGAGTTTCCGGATCGAAGTCTCATTTCTCCCCATCATTTCGGAGATTTGGGCATATTCCAGTTCCTGAATATATCGTAAGTACACAGCTTCTTTCTGCAGAGGAGAGAGGCTGTTCAATAATTTCTCTATTTTCTGTTGTATCACCACCCGGTCTTCATCCTCAATAATTTCATCAAGAATAGTAGTCTTGATGGAAAAATTAAAAGTATCATGCTGAATATCCGTTGTATTGGAGAAAGGTTTGTATCTGAAAAAATCATATAACTTATTTTTCAGGGATTTCAGAAGAAAAAACTTAAAATGCGCTACGGATTTAAATCGTGGTTTGTTAAAAAAAATTTTCAGAAATACATCCTGTATGGCGTCCATTACATAATCGTCTTCTACACCCAGACTCTTGCCATAGGCATACATGTCGTTGATAAAGAATTTGTAAAAGAAAGAAAATGCTTCTTCATCTCCCTTTTGTAGTTTTACGAAAATATTTGATACTTCTTCGGATGCCACATTCATAAATAGTATATCCTCTATAGAAATTGATAAAAACGATACAAGAGCAGGGTTATATCCAAATTACAGAAATATAGGGAAGTAATCTGTTCATTTCATTAAATCAGAGTGCCTTATAGTTATCTGTGGCTCTCCGGTTTGAACCGTCGACCCTCAATCTGTGCCCCAAATATAGATAATTTTTTATATAACCAAAAATTTAAAAAAAAGAGGCCCCCTCGATCGAGAAGGCCTCTTTTGTATCGGTTAACGTGATATCAGCATTAAGGTAAAAAAGATTGTTTTAGGTTATCGATACAAAGATAGAGCGCTATTTTGAATCTGCAAAATAAAAAAATATGTTATAAGACATATTTCTGTAACATATTTTTAAGCGCTGTCATCTGTCTCCCATAGAGAACATATATGTAAATAATTGTTATCCTATTCGTTATATATTGTTCTCTGGTCGCTTGTATCATTGAGTAGATGTTTAATTTTCTTTAATGCAAAAGATCAAGAATAAAAAAAGAGGATAAAAACAATTGTTCCATCCTCTTTTCGTCCTTTTTTGAGAAAATTATTTTCTGATCCCCAGTTCCTTAATAATGGAACGATATCTTTCGATATCTGTGTCGATCAGATAATCGAGTAAACGACGACGTTTACCGACTAAAATTTTCAATGCTCTTTCTGTGCTATAATCTTTTTTGTTTGACTTGAGATGCTCAGTCAAATGCGAAATACGGTAGGAAAACAATGCTATCTGCGCTTCTGATGAGCCAGTATCAGTGTTGGACTTCCCGTATTTGGCGAAGATTTCCTTCTTTTTAGCAGAATCTAAATACATACTAATTTGTAGATAATATAATTATATAAAACTTTTGGGTTGCAAAGGTACACCTAAATTTCCTAATTCCAAACAGTTTTGTAATTTTCTTTATTTTTCCATTCCAAGGTTCGTTGTGTCTTAATTAATCCACTAGACCACTTAGCTACCCAGGCACTTTCCACATTAATCCGCTCTCCTCCGTAATTTTCCACTCAATCGTTTCACGGCATCCATTATTTCCTGATTCGGTTCAATTACGTTATATTCTCCCCAGAAATCCGGATCGAGGAAGTGTTCTACCTTTTCTGCAATCACATCAGTGGACCTGATCCTCTCGTTACGAGGAAATTTCACTACATTGTTGTCATATCTGTCGGTAATAGCCATTTCCGAGCTAATTGTATAAGTGGTGGCAAACAGGCCGAAGAATCGGTTTGTCCATCTCACACGGAATGAAACTTCGGTACTACTATAATTAAAGAACCATTTTCCGTCACTCTCGGTAAAATCCACTACATACTGCGCCTTGTTTACGTCCACCCTCATCTTGGATGGTTTTCGTCTGATAAAGATATTGGCTGCATCTTTTCGGTCTTCCACATTCATATTGAATTCCATACGGGCAAAAGCCAAAGATGCCGCATCCAAATAAATATTTCCCCTGAACAGGATCTCTTTTATTCCCGGATGAGGGGCAAATGAAATGACATAGTGCGGTTTGTCGTTAATATTAATGAGTCCTTCGATATGAAATTGATATTCCGATGCATCTGTCCCGAAAACGATTTCCGGATTTTTGGCAATGTCCAACATCAGTGCGTCGCTAATACCTCCCTGAAACTTTAAGAGCACAGTGTCCCGGGGGGAAATATCAGTAGCCTTACGTCCAATATATATCTTGGCCTGATCATTACTATATGAACTATAGGTAGCTTTATATATATCCAATACCGTCTCTACCAGCGAGATATAATTCGATCCCTTCTTAACTGACTCACGATAGAAGGCAACCATCATATGAGGATTATCGGGATAATTCTGCGGAATGCGTTGCAATGCCTCTTTTATTAACTCTTTACCGTCGCCCGATACCACGACGACCTCACTCAATTCAATGGGAGAAGGCTTTAAAGTGATATGGTTGTTTGGATTATCGATCAGTGTAATTATCGGGATATTCCGGTTTTCATATCCCAAATATCGGATAAGCAGTTGTGAATTTTTTGTAGAGGCTGGGACACGAATGGAAAAATATCCATCCTGATTGGTAACGCTTGATACATTCACCTGTTGAACCGAAACACTTGCATTGAGCAGTGGCTCGTTGGTATCTCCCCCAAGCACCCTGCCTCTAATCAGATAGGTGGAATCCGGCTGTGCTGCATTCCCGGAGAGCAGACTCGAAGTTGATAAGAGGCAGAAAAATAGAATCAGACGGAATAAATTGTTCATACCAAAATAATTAAGAGTGTGATACAGGTCGTAACTTGATGTTTAACAGTCGATTTATTAAATATACAAAGAAAACAAATTAGGAGGGATTTTTTGGATGTATAACGTTTTTTAACCTTGCGGATTGCTCTATCGGGAGCTGCGTTGGAAGATTTGGAAATGTTGCGCTAGAGAGGGGAGAGGTATTTGTGGAAATGGTTGATGATTCCGGGAAAAATCTTGTAAATTTGTATCGAAATAATCCTAAAGAAGAGGTAAATGGTTTATAGATATGATTTTCTGGTGATCGGCTCGGGTATTGCCGGAATGAGTTATGCACTGAAGGTGGCAAAACATGGAAGAGTAGCTATTGCGGCAAAGAATTCCCTTGAAGATGCCAATACATATTATGCCCAAGGGGGAATTGCCTCCGTAACCAATCCGTGGGATAATTTCGAGAAGCATATAGCCGACACGTTGGATGCCGGAGCAGGTCTTTGCGACGTGGAGGTGGTGGAAAAGGTGGTGCGTGAAGCCCCCGATCAAATCAGGGAACTGATAAGGTGGGGAGTCGATTTTGATAAAGATGACAAAGGTAATTTTGATCTCCATCGGGAAGGAGGACATTCTGAATTTCGTATTTTACATCATAAGGATAATACCGGGGCAGAAATACAGGACAGCCTGATCGAGGCTATCCGGAAGCATCCGAATATCGACGTGTTCGATCACCATTTTGCCATAGAGGCGCTTACGCAGCATCATCTGGGACAGGTTGTTACAAGACATACCTCTGGTATTGAATGTTATGGGGCTTACATCCTCAATCAGGAAACTAACGAGATTGATACATTTCTTGCCCGGGTTACCATGATGGCTACAGGTGGAATCGGTTGTATTTATCAGACCACCACTAACCCGCTGGTCGCCACAGGCGATGGCATTGCGATGGTAGCACGTGCCAAAGGCGAGATCAAGGGGATGGAGTTTGTGCAATTTCATCCTACTGCATTGTATCATCCCGGTGCCCGCCCTTCATTTCTTATTACTGAAGCGATACGTGGTTACGGAGGTGTATTGAAGACGCTTGATGGTGAGGAGTTTATGCATAAATATGATAAACGCGGATCACTTGCTCCCCGCGATATAGTTGCCCGCGCTATCGATACCGAGATGAAAGAGAAAGGTTTTGAGCACCTTTTTCTGGATGTAACCCATAAAGAGCCTGAAGAGACCCGGAAACATTTTCCTACCATTTATGAAAAATGTCTTTCCTACGGGATTGACATTACTAAAGATATGATCCCTGTGGCTCCTGCGGCTCACTATTTGTGTGGAGGGATTAAAGTGAATATGGATGGGGAGACGAGTATCAGTCGCCTTTATGCTAACGGAGAGTGTGCCTGTACAGGACTTCATGGGGCTAACCGGCTGGCATCTAATTCCCTGATTGAAGCGGTAGTTTTCGCCGATGCTGCGGCAAAACATTCTATTCCGCTCTTCAGGCAGTACCCGTTCCGCGAAGATATTCCCTCCTGGAATGCCGAAGGGGTGACCTCTCCCGAGGAGATGGTGTTGATTACGCAGAGTTACAGGGAAGTAGGACAGATCATGTCGTCTTATGTAGGCATTGTTCGTTCAGATTTGCGTTTGCAAAGAGCGCTTAGCCGGTTGAATATCTTGTTCCGGGAAACTGAGGATCTCTTCCAGCGTTCTGTGGTATCGCGTGATATTTGTGAATTGAGGAATATCATCAAGGTGGGATATATGGTTATTAAGCAGGCTATGGCACGAAAAGAGAGCAGAGGATTACATTATACCGTTGATTATCCCGGCCAGAATCCCGATTCGGTACTTTAAGATTCAAAATTCAAGATTCAAGATTTAAGATTCAAGATTCAAACTTCTCAACTTCTTGACTTCTTAGTTCTCAGTTCTACAATTATTGAAAGAATGAAGACAATTAATATAAACGGTCAACTGCTTGATTTTTCCACACCCCGTGTGATGGGTATTGTGAATGTCACTCCCGATTCCTTCTTTTCAGGTAGCAGGACAGAAGCTGCCAACGAGATTATAAAGAGGTGTGCCCAAATACTCAGGGAAGGAGGGACGATGATTGACGTAGGTGCCCAATCCACTTCACCTGCATCCCGTTTTCTCGATGCAAAGGAGGAAGTCGGACGGCTGATGCCTGCGCTGAAGTTGATCCGTGATGAATTTCCCGATGCGATCCTTTCGGTCGATACATTTTATGCAGATGTGGCGAAAGAGGCTGTAGAAAAGTATGGAGTGAACATCATCAACGATATTTCGGGAGGGCAGATAGATGAGCAGATGTTTCCGGTTGTAGCACAGCTGAATGTCCCTTATGTTCTGATGCATATGCGTGGTACACCGCAGACAATGCAACAGTTCATCCACTATGATAATTTTATTCAGGATATCCTTTACTATTTCTCTGAACGCAAGGCAAAATTGAATCAGATCGGGGTAAATGATGTGATCATAGATCCCGGTTTCGGATTCAGCAAGACGGTATCTCAAAATTACGAATTGATGGCTTATCTGAAATATTTTCATATCTTTGAGGAACCTATACTGGTAGGAATATCGCGAAAATCGATGATCTACAAGCTGCTCGGGATCACACCGGAAGAAAGCCTTAATGGCACATCTGCTCTCAATGCGGTGGCATTGCTTTCCGGAGCTGGCATCCTGCGGGTGCATGATGTGAAAGAGGCTGTAGAGTGTGTAAAAATCATCGAAAACGTTCAATTTTATTCATAAAGAAATATGCTCATACATTTTGGAATAAAAGATTTCATTGATGTAGTGCTGGTAGCGCTACTTCTTTATTATCTGTTCCGGTTGGTGAAGATTTCGGGGATGCGTCCCCTTTTTCTCGGAATCCTGGTTTTTATGGTAATCTGGATTCTGGTCTCACGGATATTTAATATGGTATTGCTCGGATCTATTCTCGACCAATTTGTGAGTGTGGGGCTTTTCCTATTGGTAATTCTTTTTCAGGATGAGATTCGACGTTTTTTAATGTCACTCGGATCCAAGAAAGGATGGAATTTTATCACAAAACTGTTCTTTCCTGATAAACAGAAGAATGATAAGTCGTACCTGACACCTATTGTGCTCGCTTGTATGAACATGTCAAAAACAAACACAGGTGCACTGATTGCTATTCAAGGCGATCTTCATTTAGGACTTTATGAACAGACCGGTGAGATTGTCAATGCCGATATATCGTCGAGACTTATCGAGAATATATTTTTCAAGAACAGCCCTTTGCATGACGGGGCCATGATCGTTGTCGGAAAGAAGATTAAAGCTGCGGGATGTATTTTGCCTATCTCCCAGAACCCTAATATACCCACCCACCTGGGATTACGACACCGAGCCGGATTGGGGATATCCCAGGAAACTGACGCCAGAGTGATTATCGTTTCCGAAGAGAGAGGGAAGATATCGTTTGCATCACAGGGACGACTCAAAATGAATATTTCACCGGAGGACCTGCAACGTTTGTTGTTGGAAGACTAACCTAATGTGTCGTTGTGATTAATTACTAATTTGTAATTGGTAATTTTCAATATTATGATTTTAAAAGAACTTTCCCTTATTAATTATAAAAACCTGACTCAGGCAGATCTTACTTTGTCACCCAAGATGAATTGTTTCATCGGAAACAATGGAATGGGGAAGACCAATCTGCTTGATGCCATTTATTATCTCTCCTTTTGCAGAAGTTACACCAATCCTGTGGATTCGCAGATCATAAGACATGGTGAAGAGGTTTGTTTGTTGCAGGGGAAGTATGAGTTTGAGGATGATACCAAAGAGGAGGTCTATTGTGCTATCCGTCGCCGGCAAAAGAAACAGTTCAAGCGCAATAAGAAAGAATATGAACGGCTTTCAGGCCATATCGGGTTAATTCCTCTGGTAATGATATCTCCGGCCGATAATGAACTGATTACAGGTGGAAGCGAGGTGCGCCGCAGATTTATGGATATGGCTGTATCCCAGTTTGACAAGGAGTATCTGCGTGCTTTACTAAGGTATAATAAAACATTACAGCAACGCAATGTGTTGTTGAAAAATGAGGAATCGCTTATCGATTTCACTTTGTTGGATCTCTGGGAAGAGCAGATGGCCGAAGCCGGAGCCTTCATTTATAATAAAAGGAAAGAATTTATTGAGGAATTTACTCCTATCTTCAATCAATTCTATGCGAATATCAGTCAATCGGGAGAACAGGTCTCCTTCAGCTATACTTCTCAATTGGATGATGCTGATTTCCTTGAAAAGTTGAGACATAACAGGCAGCGTGATGTCTATCTCGGTCATACTTCGGTGGGTATTCACCGTGATGAACTGGAGATGTTGCTTGATGGCTATCCTATCAAAAAGGTGGGATCACAGGGGCAGAACAAGACCTATTTTGTTTCACTGAAACTGGCTCAGTTTCACTTCCTGTTGAAAACGGGCAGGACAACGCCTATCCTGTTGTTGGATGATATTTTCGACCGGCTTGATGCGAAAAGGGTAGAGGAGATTGTAAAATTGGTTTCAGGATCGGAATTTGGACAAATATTCATATCGGACACCAACAGGGGATCGCTTGATAAGATATTGGCGAGGGTTAATAACAACTCACATATCTATTCTGTAGTGGATGGCGAGATAAACCTGATGAAAGATTAGTCTGTATGCAGAAGAAAAATGCTCAATCGTTGTCAGAAGCACTCTCCGATTTCTTTAGTGAGAATAGTGCACTCAGGGTAAAGATGGCGCAACAGCGTGTTATCAGGGGTTGGAGTGAATTGTTTGGAGAAGGGATAGCCAAGTACACCGGCAATCTCTATTTCAACCGTGATACCCTTTACGTCCATCTTACTTCAGCTGTGTTACGCGCTGAGTTGATGATGATCAAAGAGGAACTGATTAAAAAATTGAATGAACATGCGGAGATGACTGTTGTGCATGATATTGTGTTTCGTTGACTTTTGGGAAATGATCTGCCTAAAGGAAAACCCAGGCTTTAGAAAAAAGCGGAAACCCCTAAATAGATCCCTTCCGGATGAGGAGAATTTGTGTGTTGCACTAGGTCGTAGTTCAGAGTGACATGCGATCTTCCCAGACGGAAACCGGCTCCTACTACCAGTGAAGGTACAAGTCCCCTGTCCATTATGGAATCCTTTGTTGTCCTGGAGGTAAATTTAGCCCAGATATAATTTAGTTCGGGTTGTGCGAACAGGGTGATGAAGTTTACCGGATAGAAATAACCAAACAGGTTTGCGCCCAGTAAATTATTCCTTATTTCATATTCGTTAGTACGAGCTCTGGTATAGTAGTATTTGACCCCTGTACCAGCCATGAAATAATCATTGAATTGGTAGCCTATCTGCGGCCCAAAACCCAGATTTGTGTAGTTACTGCTTATCGATAGGCCCAGGTTAGCTCCAAAACGGAGTTTGCTTTTGTCGAAAGTGGCAGGCTGGTTCCGGGTTGCATGTACATTCTCCCTACGCAAGGGTTCGCTGGTTGCCTTTATATTAGCGTTTGAACGATTATTACGATGAATATTCCTTTCATCATTGGAAGACACCCTGATGGTGTCGTATGTGATGATCTGGGCCCCGGCTGACAGGGCTGAGAACAGGAAAAAAAGAAAAAACAATCGTTTCATACGATCATCGTTCTAAGGTCGTATGTCAGGCAAATCATGCCTTACTCTCCCTGTGTGCCTTCTTCCGGTTGGGGTTGAGCGGGCATTTGCGACGGAACAGGTATTTCAGGAGTTACATTCGGAGCCGTAGAAGGATTCAGCGGAGCCGGTTGTTCCACCTCAATCTGAGACTGTGGGGTATGTGAGTGTGAGGTCGTGTATTTGGCCGTCAGGATACTCAAAACGATGATCGTTCCTGCCAATGTCCATGTGAACTTCTCCAGAAAATCAGTAGTCTTCCGAACACCCATAATTTGGTTTGAAGATGCGAAACCGCTTGCCAGTCCTCCCCCTTTGGATTTTTGTACCAATACGGCGAAGATCATCAAGATCGCTGCCAATACAATAAGGATTGTGATGAAAATATACATATCTTATTTATCTTTATTTTGTTCAAATAAATTTGACGTTACTCATTTGGCTTGACGAGAACGTTCAATACTAATCAACAATTCGAGAAAACGAATTTGGTGCGCAAAGTAAACACTTTTTTTTGGAAAATTCAAACTTAACCTTTTAATTATTGTGAGAGCCTGTTCATATTTCTTTTGTTTGATGTATATCCTGGCAAGTGTTTCTGTCAGGAATTCGCTCCCACCCTCTTCTTTTTCCTCTCTTTCCTGTTTCGTTTCGGTTGGGGGTGTATCCTGTGGAACGAATAGTATATCTGATTCCGCTTTTTTGATAAACGCATCGATAATATCCTGATGTTGTAATTTTTGCTGTTCGTCAGTTTGATCAGGATTGACCCTTTCCCCGCTAAGAGATTTCAGATATGAAAAATAGTCTGTCGTAGCCAGATTCAATTCTGCGTTTTCTATAGCAGGTTCAATTATCTCTCTTTCCCCGAGCGAAGAGAGGAATGATTCTAGCAACTGTTCTGTCCTGTCGGCCCTGTTCAGGTGGATACTCTTATCCTTATTCAATAATTTCCCGTATTCCTCCCGGTAGATAAGATAGAATAGTTTTCTTCTGTCGTTACAGAGAACGGCTGTTTTGCCTAATTCTTCTTCATAGCCTTGGTTGTCAATCAGGTTTAAATTCTTTGTGTATAGTAGCCTGGCAGTATGAAAATAAGGATACTTCCCCACTACCGTTTTTAATTCTTCCAACGTGGAAGTGTCCAGCCTTTCCGGATTTTCCATCCAGTTGTATAGATCTTCCTTTTGCATATAATTACCAGTTTGACATGGTGGCGTTGAATATCTGATCTACAATTTCGTCGATGAGCTCATTAATAAGTTGGTCCTGTACAGTGTCAAATACTTGATTACTTGAGAAGGTTCGATTGGCAGAAATTCTTTCTTCAATCTCGGGATCATCTGTTTTATTATTTCGGAATCGCATCCTCACCGTCATAGTCAGTCGTGTCTCAGAAGCAAATGCATCCTCTTGTACTGCCAGAGGTGTCAGTTCGTATCCTACGATCTCTCCTTCTATCTCCATATCTCCATTTTGATTTACCAACTGTAGGCGTGTGTTGCGGGTAAACATATCTTTCATCTTCTCATTGAATTGTTGCTCAAGGGGAGGATAAACCAATGGTGCCTGATTGACGAAATGAGCTATTTGAAGTGTTTTTGTGAGATCATAGTTGATGGAGGTACCCCTGAAGGAGTAGGATATCCGGCATGAACTGACAGAAACCAGTAACAGTAGAAGGATGAAAGTAATTTTCTTCATAATCTTAACCTAAAAGTGAGTACTCCTTAATTTTACGGTAAAGTGTACGTTCCGAAATGCCCAGATCGCTGGCTGCAAGTTTCCTTTTTCCATTATGCCTTTCCAGCGCTTTCATGATCATCTCTTTCTCGACATCACTGATTGATAGGGTACTTTCCTCATATTCTGTGGCTTCCTGGATATTGTTCCTTTCAGGTTCATCCAGGTTAATTTTCTTTGGTACAGCCTCATATTTCACAGGAACGGAAACCCGTGTATTGTCGTTTGTAATGATAGAAGAAGAATGCATTTCTGATGACGTAGGATTGTATGACGTATGTTGTGCTGAATCCTCCATAATGCTTTTTACTACACGTTTCAGGTCAGTGATATCCTTCTTCATGTCAAATAATACCTGATAAAGGATCTCCCGTTCGTTGGCGAATGATTTCTGTTCCGACTCATGTATTTGATGAACCGAAACGGGTAGCATTCCTACTTCGTTGTTGGGCAGATACTTCTGAAGTATATCGGCTGTGATGAGACGTTCCTGTTCAATGACAGAGATCTGCTCCGTGATATTCTTCAGTTGACGCACATTACCGGGCCAGCGGTAACTTTTCAGTTTCTCTTTTGCATCATCGGTCAATGTGATAGGAGGCATCATATATTTTTCTGCACAATCGCCTGCAAATTTCCTGAACAAAAGAGGTATATCTTCAACCCGGTCACGCAACGGTGGAATACGGATAGGTACCGAATTGAGGCGATAATAGAGATCTTCCCTGAATTTTCCTCTTTCCACTGCTTTGATCATATCCAAGTTGGTAGCAGCCACCACACGTACGTTGGTCTTTTCTACTTTTGAGGATCCCACTTTGATGAACTCACCGCTCTCCAGCACTCGAAGTAGTCGTGCTTGCGTTGGGAGCGGGAGTTCTCCCACTTCGTCGAGGAAGAGTGTACCTTCGTCGGCTACTTCAAAATAACCTTTTCGGGTACCTGTAGCACCGGTAAACGAACCCTTTTCATGTCCAAATAGTTCCGAATCGATGGTGCCTTCAGGTATTGAACCGCAGTTGATGGCAAAATAGGGGCCATGCTTCCGGTTGCTGTATTGATGCACAATTTGCGGGAAATTCTCTTTTCCGGTACCACTTTCCCCGGTGATAAGCACCGAGAGGTCGGTGGGAGCCACCTGTAAAGCAACGTCGATAGCACGATCCAGCTTAGGATCATTGCCAATAATCCCGAAACGTTGCTTCACCTGTTGTAAAGAGTGTTTTGCCATAAGCGTGCTGTTTTTTGAATATTCAAAGATAGGAACTATTTCGTTAAGCAAAACGAGCAGAAGAAAATTTATTTGATTTCTGCCGTTGCGAGAAATAGTCTGATGAAATTGAACTTTTTCCTATTTATTTCTTTCCTAAAGCATAGGTTTCTTTCTTCAGGTATTCACCCAATCCTGATGTATCATCCTTAAACGATGCTATCATATCCGGCATAATGGGATTCCCCAGCGTGATTACCATTTCTTTTCCCTTTTTGTTATATAATTCATGGCACAGCCTAAGGGTACGCACTTTATAACCAAATATTTTTGAAAGATAAAACGAAAGGCTATTATGTCCGGAGATATGCATCGGGATGACCGGTACTTTCGTTTTCTGGATAATCTTGACAACTGCCGGTTGCCACTCCCGGTCTTCAATCACCAGTTTTCCTTTCTTAAAAATAAGATTCGACACAGCTCCTGCGGCGAAAAAACCCAATGGAAATCCTGCCTTTACATGGGCGATACTCTCTTTGATGCCGGCATAGGTGATACTGTTTTTCTCAGCATATTTCATAGGGTTTACCGTAATGAAATTCTCTGCCATCGTATCGATCAATCCGAGAATAACATTCACCATCATTTTATAATTATGTACCCGGCTGCCCACGGTCTCGATCGCAGCAATTCCGTCGACATGTCCGTAAGGATGATTGGATACTGTGATGAAGGGACGATCCCGGAATTCATCGAGTACCTCCGTGTTTCTTACCGTACGGGTGATTTCGAGTTTATCCAGCAGATCTTTACAAAAAGCAGGGCCGGTAAGATGCTTAGATCGGTTGTAAATTTCATTTGCAACATTCAATGCAGATATTCTTAAGCCCAAGTCTATCAATTTGTCTCCGTATTTGCCCCTGAATGCAGGGTGCAGACTGCGCAACTCTTCGCGACTGATCAATGTTTCTTTCATTAATACCGGACTTGTTTAGTTCATTTAATTCAATTGCCACATCATCCGGAATGAGGTGGCAATTGAGTGGAAAAAATAGTGATATTTTTATTTATTATGAGAACTCTTGGATGAGTTTTATAATCTGTTTGCCGATCTCTTCTGCCTCTTGCATGGAATGTGCTTCCGAATAAACACGGATGATAGGTTCTGTGTTTGATCTTCTCAGATGTACCCATTTGTCGGGAAAGTCGATTTTCACTCCGTCGATATCGGTTATCTGTTGATCACTGAATTTCTCTTTTACCTTATCCAGAATTATTTCCGTATCTATGTCCGGGGTAAGCTCTACCTTTTGTTTTGCCATAAAATAGGGTGGATATGATTTTCTCAGTTCAGAAGGTGTTTTACCTGATTTGGCGAGATAGGTGAGGAACAGGGCAATGCCTGCAAGCGCATCGCGGCCGTAATGTAAAGCAGGATAAATAATGCCACCATTACCTTCACCCCCGATAACTGCATTTGTCTCTTTCATTTTAGCCACCACATTCACCTCTCCTACAGCTGCAGCATTATATTCTCCACCCCTGGCATGTGTAATATCCTTTAGTGCACGGCTGGAGCTGAGGTTGGATACCGTATTGCCGGGCGTATGTTGTAAAATATAATCCGATACGGCCACGAGCGTATACTCTTCTCCAAACGGTTCACCATCTTCGCAATAGATGGCCAATCGGTCTACGTCCGGATCCACGGCAAATCCTACGGTTGCTTTAGAACTTCGGGTAAGCGAAGCCAGTTCGGCCAGATGTTGTGGAAGAGGTTCGGGATTATGTGAGAAATTACCGTGCGGTGCACAATGCAGTTTAAATATCTCCTTCACTCCCAATGCATATAATAATTCAGGAATGGCGATCCCTCCGACAGAGTTTACACAGTCTATTGCCACCCGGAAGTTGGCAGCCTCTATAGCCTTTTTGTCCACTAACTCGAGAGACAGCACTTGTTGAATGTGATCGTGAAGATATTGTTTTTGGGTGACTTTCCCCAATTCATCCACAGGTGAAAATACAAAGTCATCCGATTCGGCAATACTGAGAATTTCTTCTCCTTCCGCTGCATTTAGAAATTCTCCCCTGCTGTTTAATAATTTCAGGGCATTCCACTGTTTTGGATTGTGGCTGGCCGTAATAATGATACCTCCGGAAGCATTTTCTTTTTCAACGGCGATCTCGGTGGTAGGGGTTGTGGCCATCCCGATATCGGTAACATCACATCCCATTCCTATCAATGTGCCGGTGATGATACGATGCACCATCTCTCCTGAAATACGGGCATCTCTCCCTACAACAATACAGGGTTTTTGCTTTTGTGACTGTTTTTTGATAAATGCGGCATAAGCAGCTGTAAATTTTACGATATCGAGCGGAGTCAGGTTTTCTGCAATGATACCACCGATTGTTCCTCTTATCCCGGATATGGATTTGATTAATGTCATAAAAGGTAATCTTTATCAATTATATGTTTTGATGTTGATCAAAGATATCAACCGAAAGGTTGCATTAGGGTTACCATTGATTTTCAAATCTGTATTCCACCTGTTCATAATAAGTGGGTGTAAACTGATCTTTGTCGTATGATGATCCCATTTCGAAAGGAACGATAAGTTTCACTTTTCCTCTATGTCCTACATAAGATAACGGAACTGCCCATCCTGCGGTTGAATTTGAATAGGCACTTAACGTGGTTGAATTGACCGGCCCAAAATATTCCAGTTCTTCCGGAAAAGTACTCTGATAATTGGAGTATAGGATTGTGTCTCCGGTCGCAAAATAATGTAACCCTTTAAAACGGATATATATTTTTTCCCTCCATTGAGGTTTGATAGCGGAATCACCGTAATCAATAATATTGAAATAGACACCTGAATTGGGGTCTCTATAGAAATCATTGTCATCGAACTCACCATTTGCCGGAAACTCCCTGAGAACTTCAATATTATTCTTCGCAATAAAGAGGTCGATTGCTTTCCTTTCATCTTTTAGACGGTCAGCATATGTTTTCCTGTTATTGCAGGAGGTAGTCAGAATAAATAAACTGACAAGGATGAGAACTATGGAATTGAATAGTTTCATATATTTAGGATAAAGAGTAAAGAATCAAGACACAAAAGTACACAATCTGCTTCAAAAAAACAGAGGTTGTGCTGAAATAAACATTATCTATTCTTAAAAATGGGTTAAAGGTTGTTTGCCACATTTTTTAATTTCTCCTCATATGACTTCAAACCCTCCTTGAAAACATGGATGGCCTCTTCAAAAGAGCCGTAAAATTCACCTCCTGAGGCGTTCAGGTGTCCCCCTCCATTGAAGAAGTCGGCTGCGAACTCATTGCAAGGGAATGATTTCTGGGAACGAAACGAGAGTTTCACCAGATCTTCATCTTCGCGGATAAAGGTAGAAAAAAATATACCTTTGATACTGAGCGGATAATTAACGAATCCCTCGGTATCACCCTTGCTGAAACGAAATTGAGCCTGATCTTCCTTGGAGAGGTAAAGAAGGGCCGAATGTAGTTCAGGATACACTTCCATTCGTTGCGATAAGGTAAATCCAAGCAAGCGGAATCGCTCTTCAGAATAATTATCGAATACCTGTGAATAGATAGCATCTTTATTGATGTTTTTCCGTAATAAAAGGCTGATGATCTCGAAAACCTCAGGATCGTTTGAATTGTAGGTGAAGCTGCCTGTGTCGGTCATCATGCCACAATAGATGCATTCAGCTTCTGCTTGCGTCAACTCTTCATATCTTCCCGCCTGATAGAATAACCTGAACAGAAGTTCACTTGTGGATGATATTTCGGGATGTGACACTGTTATATCGAAATTCTCTCCCGGAAGAAGATGGTGGTCGATCAGGATTTTCCTGGCCGGTGATTTGTCGAGAAAAGGCCCCATGTCACCTACCCGTTTGGAGATGTTATAGTCCAGGGAAAAGATCAGATCGGCATGCTTGAGTATGTGCTGCGCTGCGGAGGGATTATATTCATATATTTCAACTTCCCGTACTCCCGGCATCCATTTAAGGAAATAGGGAAACGAGTTGGGTACGATGATCTTTACGGTTTTGTTTCTTCTCTTCAGGAAATGGTAGAGTGCGAGTGAAGATCCCAATGCGTCGCCGTCGGGAGAGCGGTGGGTGGTGATGACGATCTTTTCTGCCTTGGCGATGGCATCCATAACCTGCTCTACTTTTTGGGGCTGAATCACATTTGAGATCGATACTGTAGAATTCATTTTGTCTCTGTCATTTGATAGGGCGACAAAATTACTAAAAATTTAGCGAAAAGGCGCCTTTTTCCGTTACATCGTGTATATCAATATTGAATGCGGCGCACACTTGTGTTATCCTGAAGGCCGTATATCGGGGTATCGAACTGTCGAGGACGATCATGGCGGGTCTGAACATTCCAAGTAATTTTTCAATATGTAAGGATGTTTGTCGAGACAATATCAGAATATCTAGCGGGAATGGTTCTCCTGTGTAATGAGTGGTGAAATTGGTTTCCGATACCAGCAGGATGCGTTTTTCAGGGTGGGGGACAAAGCTGTTCTCTGTAATATCGAGATAGTGTCGTTTGTTGTTATGGAATACAGCTATTTCACTCCGGCCCGGACTATTAAATACGGTAAGTTGTGGTGCCGGGCAGGTGAGATTTTTATATGTGATTGTGAATTGGAAAAAGAGTAAGGCCGACAGTGAAATGATAAGTGGCCGGGGATGTCGTGAAACAAACATCCGGGTAACAGAGTAGATAAATAAGAGGAGTAGTATAAGTTGAAGAAAAGATATTTTCTTGTCGGAGATTTGGGCAAAAGGGATCGATTCGGAGATGTAAACGATCCTCAATAATAGTTCTATCAGGTTTTTTTCTACCCATTGAAAGAAAGTATACAACACCGTGATGATATCCCATTGCAGGGAACGGAGTAGTCCGAAAATAATAAGAGGAAAAGCTGCATAAATGATGATGCCGACCAGAGGGACGACCAGCATATTGGTGATGAAAAACCAGGTGGGGAATGTACCGAAATGGTAAAGTACCAGTGGAAAAACGCCTAACTGTGCTGCTGTGGTGATACAGAGCAGATTCCATATATATCTCACAACTTTATTCGGGGGGCGGTAGAGCCGGCTTAGTTTCGGATTAAAAAAGAGGATAGCAAACACGGCAGCGAAACTCATCTGAAATCCCACGTCGAATAGATAAGATGGCTGGAAAATGAGAATAAGAAACGCTGCTGCAGCCAGTGAATTATAGGTAAATCCGCTACGATGATACAGGTTTCCCAAGCTAAATAGGGTAAGCATGATGGCTGCACGGACTATTGATGCCGACATTCCCACTATGAACACAAATGCCCACAGGGTAGAAATAACCAGCCATTGACGGATAATGAATCCATTGCCGTTTTTTCCAAAGAACGAGAACAATAGACTGATAACTGCATAAATGATCCCCACGTGTAGTCCGCTTAATGCCAGGACATGTGCCGTCCCCGATGCCCTGAATGCCTCTTGCAGATCGTTGGAGAGGTGTACCTTATAGCCGAGGGTAAGTGCGCAGATAAATGCATATGCGTCGCTTTCCAGATCGAATGAACGATAGAAGTCGAGTGCCTTGGCCCTGAACCGTTGAGCCATAATAGGGATGCTCTTCGTCTCTCTACCGGTTTTCTGCCAGTCAACCGCAGGAATATAGCCTGACCCTGCGAATCCTTTGTTCTTCATATATCCGGCATAATCAAAATCATCCGGATTACCAAAATTCCTGAATGGTTCTACTTTGGACAGAAAGACAATTTCATCGCCGGGATTTAATCCCCTGGCTTCGTCGGTCTGCTCTAAATAGAGAATCACCTTCTTTTCTCCGGGAGAGGCTGTTTTTACATTAACCGCAATACTCCGTGGTTTCACCTCCGGGATGTCGAGCACAACGCCGAGGTCATATTGGCCGTAACCCGGAGGAGAGAGTTCTGCGGACTCAATATGTTGCCGGAACTGGTATAGAGACAGGGAAAAAAGGAAGAGGCAGACACCTGCTCCGAACAGCCATCTGAACCTGAATTGATCGTCGGGACGGATAAAAAATGATAACAGCATAAGTGACAACCCGGCCAGGGCTGTCGGTAACGATACGGATAGAATTCCGGGAAAAATCGCTCCTGCAATGATACCGAAAATCAAGGGAAGCAAGAGGCGGAAAAAAGGTGTTTTTCCGATCAATGCATTCATAAAGATTAGACTGTTTTGTTAAGCAATAGGGCAGAAACATGTCTGCCTGCATTCTGCCATGGTAAATGCTCTGTAAAGAAAAGCCGGATACCTTCTTTTTCCTGGTAAAAGGCGATTTTACAGCATTTTTAATTGGTGGATGGTTTCCTCAGGATGCTCTGAAGAGAATACAAAACTACCGGCAACCAGCACATCGGCACCTGCATCTACCAATCTTTTGCCTGTTTCCAGATTTATCCCGCCATCCACTTCAATCAGGGTAGAAGTTTGCTGTCGCAGGATCATCTCTTTGAGCATGGCTGTTTTCCTGACGGAATGCTCAATAAATTGTTGCCCGCCAAACCCAGGGTTCACTGACATCAAAAGTACCATGTCCAGATCGGGAAGGATATCTTCGAGTACCGACACGGGGGTATGCGGATTCAGGGTGACAACCGGCTTCATCCCTTTTTTCCTTATCTCCTGTACCACCCGGTGCAGGTGTATACAAGCCTCGTAATGCACATTCATGTAGGTCGCGCCCGTAGCAGCGATTTCATTGATAAACTTTTCAGGTTGTACGATCATCAGATGTACATCCAGCGGTTTTTGGGTTGCTTTTTTCAAGAGGTCGATCACCGGAAATCCGAAGGATATGTTGGGCACGAAAACTCCATCCATGATATCCAGGTGGATCCAATCGGCCTCGCTGCGATCCAGCATTTCGATGTCTCTTTCAAGGTTCAGAAAATTAGCCGCCAACAGCGACGGTGCTACCATTGTGCCCATACGTTTCAAAGTTTATAGATTCAAAGTTAGTAAAAAATGATTACAGGGCAAAATCGTCTTTTTCTTCTTCTATTGAAAGGAAAAAATCAAAATCAATTTCTGATATCTTTTTTTCGGTTTCAAATTTCACAATTCCCAATTCCGGATAATGTTTGATTATTTTCACTCCTGAATCCGTCAACTCACCGATGACCTCCGCGAAAGATATTCCCTCTTTTAAAACGGCGAAATAGGTATTCATACGATTTTTTATTTTATAGACTTCTATGCTTGTATCAATCCTTTGCCTATATCCCTGTATTTCAGGTTCTCTATTGGTTTTGCCTTATTCTCGAGCAACTCCCATATTTCCCCGGCACTTAAATCCGGAAACTGTTCCATATAGAGTGCAGCCAGACCTGAAACGTACGGTGTAGCCATACTTGTTCCGCTTAACAATGTATAATGTTTCAGAGTTCCGTTTTTCTGCGGATAAGCACTCAGAATATCAACACCGGGTGCACAAACATTTATATTACCACCTGTGGCTGCATTGATCCCGGCATTAGAAAACCGGGCTATTCGCATCTGGTTGTCGATTGCCGCTACGGCCATAATGGAAAGCGAGTTAGCGGGTGCAGAAACAGGGGCAGGCAGGGCAGGGCGCCTGCTGTCGTTACCGGCCGCGGCGATGATGATACAATTATTGTCTAATGCTTTTTTGCCGACGGTTTCAAAAAGTAGGGAAGGTTTTTCATTTAGTTTTACGGGAGAAGCCAGTGAGAGTGAGATGACCCTGAATTTCTTTGTAATTGCCCAATCGATAGCGTCAATGATACTGCTGGTTGTTCCTTTCCCGCCGTTGGATAGCACTTTCCCGATTTTCAGGTTGCAATCTTTGGCAACGCCGTAGCGTTTACCGGTATCATTTCGTATATTACCGCCGGCAATACCGGCGCAGTGCGTTCCGTGCCCATGGGGATCTTTGTTCCAATCTTCACCTTCGATAAACGATTTTCCTTCAATTTCTCTGCCGATAAAATCGGGATGAAGAATATCGAAACCGGTATCCAGGACGCAAACATCAATCCCTTTGCCGGAAAACCGGGTATTCTCTATGCCGATGGCTTTTAATCCCCATTCCAGTTCTGTAAGGGAGGTTTGTGAAAGGGGTTTCTTTCGGATGAAGTTTTCCAGTTCCACAATTTTACTTTTCAATTCGTCGACATTCGTCTTCAACGCATCGATCAGGGATATTTCATCTGCTGCAAAAAAATCCCTCTCCTTTTCAAAATAAATAATAGGACTTTTGCTGTCAGTAAGCGACATAGCTAATTGTTCTTCATTCATATCATCGACCACCATCATTCCAAGGTTTTTGTAAAGTATGGCATTGTGATTGTCGATAATATCGAACGAACGGTTTTCTTTCGATAGGAACTCCGACGATGTAACGCTTACAGAGAATTCCTTTTCCACGTTTTTGATCGACGCTTCCTGCTGGTTATTCAGTAAAACAATATATCTGTTATTTTGCATAGTCTTGGTTTATTGAGGGACAATTTCGGATATGATTTCTTCGAGAAGCAGATAGATATCTTCCGTGATTAAATGAGTGAGTAGTTTCTTGTTGATGACGGACATAGAGCCGTTTTGCATTAAAAGAGAACGCCAGAATGCTTCTACTTTAGTAACAGAATCCAGGTCTCTCAGTTGGTTATCGGTTAAAAAGCCCTGCTGATAAAGATTGAGGATCAGGTTAGACAGGATCTCTTTGCCTTCCTGGAGTTTCGAAATTTCTTTTTTGTAGATATCCTGCAGCAATGTTTCGAGACTTTCAATTCCATTATAAGAAAATCCCCACCACAGCTCGCGCCTTCCTGAATTTATTTTTTCCATTTTTGAAGGATCGAAACCTTTTTTCACTGTATAAAGCATATTAATTACCCTTAGTACCTCCGATTCCCTGGTGTTCTCACCCCGCTCTTTGAAATAATCTGATAATTTATTAAGAAAAACAGTAAACCGCTGTTCGAAATCGAACGACCTGTCGCCATAGAGCCTTTGTACCTGATTGAATTCGACGAAAAACTCCTCGATAACTTTTACTTTGTGGTGAATAAATTCCTGCATCTATTCAAAAATGATTTCTTCAATTTGCTGTCCGTTTTTATCGGTAAATGTTACCAGTCGCAATCCTTCTTCTTCCATTTCCACATGGAGGTTGATGAACAACTTGTCTTTGTCTTCTGCCGTGGAGGTGTTGGGGTCGATGAAAATGTCGTTTATCCTGGTGGATACCAGGGAGAAATTGCTGCCGATAGCGTCTGTGAGAATTTTTTTCATTTCCGAAACTTCCTCGCTTGCGGTCGTGTCCTGGGGTCTGAACGTACCAGCGCTCAGCGACTTTATTTGCGGCAGAACGTCAATTTTTTTTATCTCGTCGCCAATGTTTTTCACCAATTTCTGATCTTTCGCTTCAAGCGTTTTAAAGAGTTGCTTGAATTCCTTATTCTGCAATTGTTCTTTGGTGATCGGGGCAATGGAGAGCTGTTTTTCTTTGTTTACCGCCTCAATTCTCTCGTTCACGTCGTTCAGAAATTTCGTTTCATCGAGTTTGAAATCATATTTCGACGACGAGTTGATATCCGTAATTTTCAACGGAATATCCATCTTTACACTCGGAAATGCATACCTTGGCACTTTGAAATATTTCAGATATTCATGGTTTGCATATTCTTTGGCGACAAGGATTGCATTTTCATCGGCCTTTTTACGAGCCTGAATTATCTCGTTATTGAGATAATTCAGGTAATCAGACAGTTTAATCATTTCCGTAAAGTTTATTGTGCGAGTATGCCAAGCACTTTCTCTAATCCGGCGGGCATCTCGTCGTTGGTGGCACGAACTTTCACGCCCAACGAATATTCTTTTTCGATTTTCACGCCGGTGGATGTTGTTCTCTTGTAAGAGACATCAACACTGAAATTTACTTTGGCGAACAGGCTTGCAATACCACCCGAACCGCCACTGGTACTGGTTTTGATGCCAAACTCGTCATCCACTTTTTTTGTGTAGGTGGATTTCAGCTTCACGTTGAAATCAATTTCGCACGAGTCTATCCTGAATGAAGGTACATTTAACAATGCGATAAACGGAACGGAGAGTTCTACATCTTGCTCTTCAAAAGGCTCTTCATCGGGTGTCTCCTCTTCGTTCACATAATCGGGATTGGCAACTTTCTTTTTGTATTTGAATTCTGCCATCCGTAATTTTTTCTCGCCACTGTCTTCATCTACAATTTCAAAACCGACTTCGTTGATGAAACTAACAGTGGAAACCGATGCGTTAGTCTGTGCTTTTACGCACGCATCCAGCGGACCGCCAATGATTTTTGCAAAATCGATGCTGCCCAGTTCGGCGGCAAATTCGGCACCTGAAGCGGCGGATGTTTTGAAGGTTTTGTCATCTTCGGCCATTTGTCCGAAAATAAGTCTGATGGTGTCGGAAGAAACTTTTGTGATTGAATTTTCCCATTGCGGATCATATCCGGTCTTAAAGCTTTCCATGATCTCAAGAATATCCTTTTTTGTAAGGCTTTGCAATTCAGAGGGGGCTATCCCGCTCACCTTTTCGTACACCGATGGAGTCAACGCATTTTCCAATCCGGTTAACATCTCAATCAATTCATTTTTTGTTTTTTTTGTGTAGTCTTCATCCAAAACTGATTTTAAAGTTTTCATACGCTTTGATTTTTAAATAAAATAATAACTATACAAACTGTAGTAGCCTGTTAAGCATAAGGATCACTTTCACCGGGTCGTAAAGAAGGAGTAATCGCCTATAACATCCATATTCATATTGGCTATTGCTTCTGCCGCATTGCCTGGAACTGGAGTTCCGGCAACTTCTGTTACTGCGGTACCACTGAGGCTGACAGGTATTCCCCATCCGTCTGTTGTTTTAGGGCCATAGAGGTTGGATTCAGACGTGTGGAGGTAGAAATCTCCGATATTACCGAGGCTGGCAGGTGGAGCGAACATACCGCTGAAAATAGTATTTCCGTCGTCACCTTTGACATTTTGGATTCCTTGCATATCCTGTTCGTTTTGCAAACTTTTTCTTTCTCCTAAAATCATTCCGGTAGTAAGTAATGCACCCAAACCTGCCGCACTCAAAAATAGAATTACTTTTTTCACTTCGCTTGATTTTTAATAAAATGTTATTCACCAAAGAAAGGGCATTCGCAAACATAATAGGTATGGGGGTTGAAATGCTAGGATTTTTCATTCGAAAATTTGTACAAATCACGCATTAACAAAAAATGTATTTGTATTATTTGTGCAGGGGATAGATTTAAATTATTGATATTAAGAGTATAAAAAGTGCAATTTCCCCGGGCGTTGTCTGCGGTCATACGGGTGTTGAGCGTCCTCCGGGTAAACGCCGGTATTGAGAAGGAGTTACATTGGTGTGTTTTTTAAATATGCGTGAGAAATAAGCGGCATCGTAGAACCCACATTCTGCCGCTATGTCCGCAATAGATTTATCCTCTGACATTAATTTCTTCTTGGCGTAGTCGACACGTAAATTAGTAATATATAGAGATGATGTGTAGCCGGATACGGCATTTAGCTTCCGGTTAAGTTGTGACGGGCTTATACACAGCTTTTCTGCAAGCGCTATAGAAGAAAAATCGGGATTATGCATTTCACGGTAAATAATATCTGTTGTCTTCTGAAGAAATTCCATATTGACATCCTTTACCGGGGGAGTATCTTCTTTGAAGATTGTGCGCATGTATTTTTTCTTGAGTAGGCGTCGGTTTTCGAGCAGCGTTTCAATCTGTACCAGTAATTCATCGGGATGGAATGGTTTTCGGATATATGCATCTGCACCACGCTTTAACCCTTTCAGTTGGTCGTCCATCCCACTTTTTGCCGTTAGCAGAATTATTGGGATATGGTTTAGCAGTTCCGAGTTGCGAATGTCGTTGCAGAATGTCAACCCGTCCTTGTTCGGCATCATGATATCCGAAATAATTATATCCGGAACCAGTTCGTTGGACAATTTCAAACCTTCCTCCCCATCCCGGGCCGTTACGGTATTGTATTTGGGCGAAAGCAGTGCTTTTATGTAAAGTATCACATCTTCACTATCTTCAATCAGCAGGATCGTCGCGTTCACATTAGTTTTAGGTGATTTTCCCTTTTCGTATGGCCTGACAAGCCGGCTGTTTCGTTGTGCTATCCTGGTTGCTTCTGCCGGGGAGGGTTGCTGCCTGTTTTCCGGGTTCCATACCGGCAAAATCCATTCTTCCGATTGCCGTAACGGTAATGTTACCGTAAATACGGAACCTTTTTTTTCCTCGCTGTCTACCGTTATTTTTCCATGCATGATTTCAACCAGTTGACGGGTATAATTTAAACCGATACCACTTCCTCTTTTTTTATCGGATTGACCGCTCTGATAAAAAAGATCAAAGATCCGCTCTATCTCTTCTTTCGGAATGCCTTTGCCGGTATCGGTAACTTGCAGTACGACCTCCTTATTTTTGACCGTTGAGACCGATACAGAGACCTCATCACCCGGGAGGCTGAACTTCAAAGCATTCGACAATAGATTTTGCAGGATATCATCGATGTAGTGTGGCACAAAATCCATTTCAATAACCGGTTCGCTACTGGAAAATATAACCTGATGTTGTTGTTTTGCGCGTACAGGCGGAACGAGTCAACCATCA
>WPCJ01023621.1_pt1 | contig 66180 bp, 64 predicted proteins | sample 5399831 | NCBI WGS metagenome assembly WPCJ01 (sample SAMN12869470, study PRJNA574797) | sludge metagenome | isolation source: wastewater treatment of pH10 | place: China:Beijing | collected 2019-05-20
TTCTTCATCTGGCGACGGCCGAGCGGGCCGCGCGGGATCATGCGCTCGACAGCCTTCTCGACGACGCGCTCGGGGAAACGGCCCTCGATGATCTGGCGCGCGGTGCGCTCCTTGATGCCGCCGGGGTGGCCGGTGTGCCAGTAGTACTTCTTGTCGGTGTACTTCTTGCCCGTGAACACCACCTTGTCGGCATTGATGATGATGACGTTGTCGCCGTCATCGACATGGGGGGTGAAGGTGGGCTTGTGCTTGCCGCGCAGACGGTTGGCGACGAGAGAGGCGAGGCGGCCGACGACGAGACCTTCGGCGTCGATCAGCACCCACTTCTTCACCACGTCCGCAGGCTTCTGCGAAAAGGTTGTCATGGTTCTGTTTCCAGTTGGGACCCTGCCTGCCTTGCGGCCTGCACGGCGTTTCTTGTTGCTTGGATTGGAAGCCTGCGGCCGCCAATAACAAAACGGCGGCCGATCGAGGCCGCTGTCTGCATCGTGCTTATAGGGAAGGGGCAGGGTGGCGTCAAGCCACCGAAACTGCCTTCCATTTTAAAAACTATAACAAAAACAGTATGTTGAAATTAAGGTATTATTTTACCTCACCCAATGATCCGATACGCGCGATTGGATGTCCCCGATAACCGTCCGCACCTCGGTGCGCAGTTCCCTGACGCTGTCGGCGTCGTAATCCTGGGACGGGAGCCTGAAGACCTTGCCGTTCGTCAGTTCGGTCAATTCGTGGACGGCTTTCAGGGCCGGCGGGATATCTGCGCCGTCGACCGCACCGGAAACACGGAAGAAAAGCTGGCCCTCTTCCTTGAGCGCGAACAGCGTGGCCCGCAATTCCCGCCGCTTCTGGATGAATTCGTCATTGTCGATCTCGCCCTTTTTCAGGGTCCGCAGCGCCACGAGCGAGGAGGCGCAGCACAAGACGCGCTGGCCCCATTCGATGAGTTGCTTGTCGGCCTCCAGCTTTACGGCCTGCCGTGAAATCTCGTTGGCATGGTCGGCAAGCTCGTTCGCGTTCTGCGAAATGGAATTTGCGTTGCGGGCTATGAACACAGCGGCGACCGCCAGCACGGTCGTGGCGATCAGGTTCAGAACGTCGAATATCATGGCGGTTCAGCCTCGGCTCATGCTGGGTTGTTTTTGCGGCTGGGCGGAATCGAATAGGTGCCGGTGGCATGGGAGACGCTGTGTCCGTCCGCACCGGCCACGATATCGATGTCGAACACCATCAGGCTCCTGCCGAGCTTGAGGATGCGGCAGTGGCCGTCGATCGGCCCGATTCCGGCCTTGCGCATGAAGTTGATGTTGAGATTGACGGTGACGGACAGCGGGTCGGCGCCGGCATGCGTCAGCGCCAGCACATAGCCGCCGATATCGGCCAGCGTGAACAGGGTCGGGCCGGACACCGTGCCGCCCGGCCGCAAATGACGCTCGTCGGCATTGAGCCGCACCGTGCAGCCGCCGCTGAACACATCGAGCACCTCATATGTGCGCCCGCCCTCGTTGAGCTGCGGGTAGACGGAGTCCAGCAACTCATTGGCTTCTTGCGTGGTCAGGCTCGGTTGATGCGTGGTCTGGGCAGGCATGGCACGGCTCCGTTCGAATGGGCGCCTATGAGAAGCACATTCGGGCAAGGACTTTCAACGCTGGCGTGTAACGCCTGGATCGGCCCGTCCGTGTCTGGATGAAGAATATTATTCCGACACTTTCCGGAAAATCGGGATTATCGTTCCAAAGCGCTCGGGGGTATGGTGTTTTGCGCTTTGCAACTTGCCTTGCCGCTCACAATGATAGCAAAGAGTTTCCGATATGCCCGCCTTGGAGGAATGAAATGTCGCAGAATGCCCCCGGTTTCAACACGCTCGCCGTCCATGCGGGCGCCAAGCCGGATCCGACCACCGGCGCGCGCGCCGTTCCGATCTACCAGACCACCTCTTTCGTCTTCGAGAACACCGACCATGCCGCCTCGCTGTTCGGCTTGCAGGCGTTCGGAAACATCTACACCCGCATCATGAACCCCACCCAGGCGGTTCTGGAGGAGCGCGTCGCCGCGCTGGAAGGCGGCACCGCCGCGCTTGCCACGGCATCCGGCCAGGCCGCGCACCTGCTCGTCTTCCACACGCTGCTGCAATCGGGCGACAATTTCGTCGCCGCCCGCAAGCTTTACGGCGGCACCATCAACCAGTTCGGCGCCTCCTTCCAGAGCTTCGGCTGGGACGTGCGCTGGGCGGATGTCGATGACCCGGCGAGCTTCGAGAAACTGATCGACGAGCGCACCAAGGCGATCCACATCGAGAGCCTTGCCAACCCCGGCGGCGAGTTCGTCGATATCCAGGCGATCGCCGATATCGCGCACAAGCATGGCCTGCCGCTGATCGTCGACAACACATTGGCCTCGCCCTATCTGGTGCGGCCGCTGGAGCATGGCGCCGACATCGTCGTCCATTCGCTGACCAAGTTCATCGGTGGCCACGGCAACGCCATCGGCGGCATCATCGTCGACGGCGGCACGTTCGACTGGTCGAAGTCGGGCAAATATCCGCTGTTGTCGGAGCCGCGGCCCGAATATGGCGGCATCGTCGTGCACCAGACCTTCGGCAATTTCGCCTTCGCCATCGCCGCGCGCGTGCTCGGCCTGCGCGATCTCGGCCCGGCGATCTCGCCGTTCAACGCCTTCCTGATCCTGACCGGCCTGGAGACGCTGCCGCTGCGCATGCAGCGGCATTGCGACAATGCGCAGGCCGTCGCGGAATGGCTGTCGAAGCATCCGAAGATTGACTGGGTGTCCTATCCGGGCCTGCCTGACGACAAGAACCACGCCCTTCAGCAGCGATATTCGCCCAAGGGCGCCGGCTCGGTGTTCACCTTCGGCCTCAAGGGCGGCTACGAATCCGGCGTCAAATTCGTCGAGGGGCTGGAGATGTTCTCGCATCTGGCCAATATCGGCGACACCAAGTCTCTGGTCATCCACCCGGCCTCGACCACGCACCGCCAGCTTTCCGACGAGCAGAAGGTAGCGGCCGGCGCCGGCCCCGAAGTCGTGCGCCTGTCGGTCGGCATCGAGGACGTCAAGGACATCATCGCCGATCTCGAACAGGCGCTGGCCAAGGCCTGACCTTCAGGGCAGGCCCAGGGACAGGCCCAAATGCAGGCAGGGCTCCGCAGCAATCCGGAGCCCGGCCGGCATGAGCGAGCCGAAGTTCCTGTCCCTCGACATCGCCGGCATCGAGGCGGAGGCCGGCGCACCCGCGCCGGACCGTCTCATTTCCGGCGATCCGCAATTCCGGAGCTGGAATGTGGAGGAACGCGATGGCGGCCTCTATGCCGGCATCTGGGAATCGACGCCCGGCAAATGGCGCATCGCCTATGACGAGTGGGAGTTCTGCCATATCCTGTCCGGCGTCTCGGTGATCACCGAGGAGGGCGGCGAGGCGCGCACCGTGCGCGCCGGCGATTCCTTCGTCCTCAGGCCCGGCTTCAAGGGAAGCTGGGAAGTCCTTGAAACGACTCGTAAGGAATATGTGATCCGCCTCTGAAACGGCGGGCGGCGTCACCTGCCTGTCATGGCCAGCGGTTAGCTCCGGCTTGTCCTTCCAACAAGCCAAGGAGGCCGTCATGGTCACTCGTCGAAATCTCATCAAGGCCGGCGCTGCCGCCGCGTTGTTCACGCCTTTCGCGGGCTTCACCGTCACCCGCGCCGTGGCGCAGGAGGCGCCGCTGTTCCGCTTCGGCATCGTCGCCGACCCGCAATATGCGCCGGTCGTCCCGAACCTGAAGATGAACCGCTACTATTCCAACAGCCTTTGGAAGCTCTCCGACGCCATCGAGGCGTTCAACAAGGAAGACCTCCAGTTCGTGGCCACGCTGGGCGACATCATCGACCGCCACTGGGAAAGCTTCAACCATATCCTGCCGCTTTACGACAAGCTCAGGCACGAGCATTTCTTCGTGCTCGGCAACCACGACTATGACATTGCCAAGGAATACCTGACCTCGGTCACCCGGACCGTGGGCATGGAAAAGGCCTATTATGACTTCACCGGCGGCGGCTACCGCTTCCTCGTGCTGGATGGCAACGACGTCAGCACCTTCGCGCCGCCGGAAGGCGACCCGCGCCGGGATGTGGCCGCGAAAAGGCTGGAAGAGCTGAAGGCCAGGGAGGCGGACAATGCCCAGACCTGGAACGGTTCGCTGAGCGACGAGCAGTTCGCCTGGGCCGAGGAAACCATGAAGAAGGCGCAGGCCGCCGGCGAGAAGGTGATCGTGCTCAACCACTATCCGGTCTACCCGGCCAATGAGCACAATCAGTGGGATTCCGAGCGCATCGTGGAGATGCTGACCGGCTACGATAATTTCGTCGCCTATTTCAACGGCCACAACCACGCCGGCAACTACGGCGAGACCGGCGGCAAGCATTTCCTCAACTTCAAGGGCATGGTCGATACGCCTGACACCACCGCCTATGCGGTGGTCGAGGTATATGCCGACCGCATCGAGGTCCGTGGGGTCGGCCGCGAGGAAAACCGCACGCTGAAGATCTGAACCCGCGCCTGCGCCCTTGCCGCAGCGACGCCGGCCCGTATGTTCTGGCATCGGGCCGGTTTCGTTGGAAGGGTAAGCACATGCAGGTCATTGTCATCGGGGCGGGCATAGCGGGCCTGTCGAGCGCCTGGTCGCTGGTCAAGGCCGGCCATGCCGTGACCCTGATCGAGCAGGGGCCCATTCCCAATCCGCTTGCCGCTTCCGGCGATCATCACCGCATCATCCGCCGCGCCTATGGCAGCCAGTCCGGCTACGGGCGGCTGATTTCCGAAGCCTATGATGCGTGGGACGGGATGTGGGCCGATCTCGGCCGCAGCCATCTCGATCCGCGCGGTTTCCTGTGCGTCTCGCGCGAGCCGGGCGACGAGGCCGACGATTATCTCGAAGGGATGAAGCAGGGCGGCTGGCCGGTCGAATTGCTCCAGCCCGGCGCCGCCGTCGAGCGCTGGCCGTTTCTGGGGGCCGGAACGTTCCGCTTCGCCTTCTTCTCCGAGGAGGGCGGCGCGCTGCATTGCCGCCGCATCGCGGCGGACCTGCTGGCCTGGCTGCGCCGCAAGGGCGCCAATGTCTACGAGCACAGCAAGGTGACCGAAGTGGAGGCCGATGCCGGCCGCGTGACGCTGGCGGACGGGTCCGTCATGCAGGCCGACCGCGTCGTCGTGGCCGCCGGCGCCTGGGTGCTGAAACTGTTTCCCGAACTGGGCGCGGACCTGACGACCTACCGCACGGCGGTCGCCTATGCCGAGCCGCCCGCCGATCTCAAGGCCGCCTGGGACGCCGCCCCGGTGATCCTCGATGTCGGCGGCAACACCGACGGCTACATGGTCCCGCCCACGGGCGGGGCCGGCCTGAAATTCGGCTCCGGCCTGCACAAGGTCGAAACCAGCGACGCCGACTGGAACCGTGAGCCTGTCGAGGGGGAGGGCGAGGCGATCCTCAGCCTGTTTTCCCCGCCCATCGCCCGGATCGGCGCATACCGCGTCACCGATGTCGTGACTTGCGCCTACACCTTCACTGGGGAGGAAACCTTCTATGCCCATGAAAAGGGCCGGTGCCTGATCGTGTCGGCATGTTCGGGCCATGGCTACAAGTTCGGCGCGGCCGTCGGCCGAAGCGTGGCGGGCGCGGTGGAAACCGGCGATACCGACGGCCTGAAGCGCTGGCTGCGTGCCGAAGCGGGGTGATTGGCCGGCCCGACCCATTAAGCGGCAACCTTAACGGGCTTGTGGCGCAGTCTCGCCCTTGCGCAAGGGCGAGCCGCCATCCTATTTACGGGATGAGTAAGAAGAACGATTCAATCCCGGCCTTGCCCCGGTCCCCCTCTCGACAAGGACAATCCATGAAAGACCCGATCGAAACCTACATGAACCTCGTTCCGATGGTGGTCGAGCAGACCAATCGCGGCGAGCGGGCCTATGACATCTTCTCGCGCCTCCTGAAGGAGCGCATCATTTTCATCACCGGTCCGGTCGAGGACGGCATGGCGACGCTGGTCTGCGCGCAGCTTCTGTTCCTTGAGGCCGAGAACCCGAAGAAGGAAATCTCGCTCTACATCAACTCGCCGGGCGGCGTGGTGACGAGCGGCATGGCCATCTACGACACCATGCAGTTCATCAAGCCGGCCGTTTCGACGCTGTGCATCGGCCAGGCCGCCTCGATGGGCTCGCTGCTCCTGTGCGCCGGCGCGCCGGGCATGCGCTTCGCCACGCCCAATGCGCGCATCATGGTTCACCAGCCTTCGGGCGGGTTCCAGGGCCAGGCGTCGGACATCGAGCGCCACGCGCAGGACATCATAAAGCTCAAGCGCCGTCTCAACGAGGTCTATGTCAAGCACACCGGCAAGGACTACGAGACCATTGAAAAAACGCTCGACCGCGACCATTTCATGACTGCGGAAGAGGCGCTGGCATTCGGGCTGATCGACAAGGTGCATTCCACGCGTGAGGCGGCCGAGGCGGACACTGCTTCGGCCTGATATGTGCCAGGCGCGGAAATGACACGCTTTTGAGAAGGTTTGCGGCATTTCGGCCACAATTTGCTGTTCCCACAGCCCACACGATTGCCTACGTTAAGGCAATGTTGATTTTCGACGGCTTAGCTTCGAAATGGGGCTGCGGGAATCATTGCCACGTTTTCTGATTGGTGTTTCGTACGGAATGCGTTGCGGGAAGCCGGGGAGCCGGCAGCGGCGAATTTCCTCGGAGCACCGGGAGTGCGTCCCGCCGGCCAGGCCACCGGCGGACGGTCATGAAAGGACTGGAAGATGAGCAAGGTCAGCAACGGCGGCGGTGACTCCAAGAACACGCTCTATTGCTCGTTCTGCGGCAAGAGCCAGCACGAAGTGCGCAAGCTGATCGCCGGGCCCACCGTCTTCATCTGCGACGAGTGCGTCGAACTGTGCATGGACATCATCCGCGAGGAGAGCAAGACCTCGATGGTGAAGTCGCGCGAGGGCGTGCCCACGCCGCAGGAGATCATCAAGGTTCTCGACGACTATGTGATCGGCCAGCCCTACGCCAAGCGCGTACTGTCGGTCGCCGTCCACAACCACTACAAGCGCCTTGCTCACGCCGGCAAGGGCAACGACGTCGAGCTGTCGAAGTCCAACATCCTGCTGATCGGCCCGACCGGCTGCGGCAAGACCCTGCTGGCCCAGACGCTCGCCCGCATCATCGACGTTCCCTTCACCATGGCCGACGCCACGACGCTCACCGAGGCGGGCTATGTCGGCGAGGATGTCGAGAACATCATCCTGAAGCTGCTGCAGGCGGCCGACTACAATGTCGAGCGCGCCCAGCGCGGCATCGTCTATATCGACGAGATCGACAAGATTTCGCGCAAGTCCGACAATCCCTCGATCACCCGCGACGTGTCGGGCGAGGGCGTGCAGCAGGCGCTCCTGAAGATCATGGAGGGCACCGTCGCCTCCGTGCCGCCGCAGGGCGGCCGCAAGCATCCGCAGCAGGAGTTCCTGCAGGTCGACACCGCCAACATCCTGTTCATCTGCGGCGGTGCCTTCGCGGGGCTCGACAAGATCATCTCCGACCGCGGCCGCAAGACCTCGATCGGCTTCGGCGCCAGCGTCGCCTCGCCCGAGGAGCGCCGCACCGGTGAACTGTTCCGTCAGGTCGAGCCGGAGGACCTGCTCAAGTTCGGCCTGATTCCGGAATTCGTCGGCCGCCTGCCGGTACTGGCGACGCTGGAGGACCTCGACGAGGCCGCTCTGGTGCAGATCCTGACCGAGCCGAAGAACGCGCTGGTGAAGCAGTACCAGCGCCTGTTCGAGATGGAGAATGTGGAGCTGACCTTCCACGAGAACGCGCTCACCGCCATCGCCCGCCGCGCCATCGAGCGCAAGACCGGCGCGCGCGGCCTGCGTTCCATCATGGAAGCGATCCTGCTGGACTCCATGTTCGAGTTGCCGGCGCTGGAAGGCGTGCGCGAGGTCGTCATCTCCGAGGAGGTGGTGTCCGGCAATGCGCGTCCGCTCTACATCTATTCCGACGCCAAGGAAAAGAAGGGTAACGTCAGCGCCTGACAATGGCGTGCCCGGGAGCCGTGCGGCGGCTCCGGGCATGTTCATGCAGGCAGATGACGGGCTCATCCGCAAGGCAGACAGGCCGGACAAGCAGGCGTGGATCGGGCCCCAAACGGGCTTGAGCGAAGCGCGCCGGAAACCGCTTTTAGACCTCCGTCCGGTTCATGGCGCACATCGCCACTTGATCTTTGCTTTGCCGGCATCCACCTAACGGATGAGTTCGGGGCTGATATCCGCGCTGCAAAGCCTCCGTCGCAAACGGTGGTAGGCGGAACGATCCCCGGTCGTTAATATAGGATTCGCGTTCGGCCAAAGGCGTGCGCGAAGGAAAGGTTAGACAATGGCCAAAACAGCCCGGTCCGCAGGCAACGGTGTGTTCGCAGTCCTTCCCCTGCGCGACATCGTGGTCTTTCCGCACATGATCGTGCCGCTCTTTGTCGGCCGTGAAAAGTCGATCAAGGCGCTGGAAGAGGTGATGGGTCAGGAAAAGCAGATCCTGCTCGCCACCCAGATGAATGCCGCCGACGACGATCCCGAAGCCGACGCCATCTATGAGGTTGGCACGCTCGCCAATGTGCTGCAGCTTCTCAAGTTGCCCGACGGCACCGTCAAGGTGCTGGTCGAAGGCACCGCGCGTGCGCGCATCGAAAGCTTCACCGACCGCGCCGACTTCCACGAGGCCCGCGCAGTGACGCTCGAGGAGCCGGAGGAGGACGAGGTCGAGATCGAGGCCCTGGCCCGTTCCGTGGTCTCGGACTTCGAGAACTATGTAAAGCTCAACAAGAAGATCTCGCCCGAGGTGGTCGGCGCGGCCAGCCAGATCGAAGACTATTCCAAGCTCGCCGATACGGTCGCCTCGCATCTGGCCATCAAGATCCCCGAGAAGCAGGAGATGCTCTCCACCCTTTCGGTGAAGGAGCGTCTTGAGCGCGCCATGGGCTTCATGGAGGCGGAGATTTCCGTGCTCCAGGTGGAGAAGCGCATCCGCTCGCGCGTCAAGCGCCAGATGGAGAAGACGCAGCGCGAATACTACCTCAACGAGCAGATGAAGGCGATCCAGAAGGAGCTCGGCGAGGGCGAGGACGGTCGTGACGAAGCGGCCGAGCTGGAAGCGCGCATCAAGAAGACCAAGCTCTCCAAGGAGGCCCGCGAAAAGGCGGACGCCGAGCTGAAGAAGCTGCGCACCATGTCGCCCATGTCGGCGGAAGCGACGGTCGTACGCAACTATCTCGACTGGCTGCTGTCCATTCCGTGGGGCCGCAACTCCAAGGTCAAGCAGGACCTCAACTTCGCGCAGGACGTGCTCGACGCCGATCACTACGGCCTCGACAAGGTCAAGGAGCGCATCGTCGAGTACCTGGCCGTGCAGAGCCGCCAGAAGAAGCTCAAGGGCCCGATCCTGTGCCTCGTCGGACCGCCCGGCGTCGGCAAGACCTCGCTCGGCAAGTCGATCGCCAAGGCGACCGGCCGTGAGTTCGTGCGCATGGCGCTCGGCGGCGTGCGTGACGAGGCCGAGATCCGCGGTCACCGGCGCACCTATATCGGCTCGATGCCCGGCAAGGTCATCCAGTCGATGAAGAAGGCCAAGAAGTCCAACCCGCTCTTCCTGCTCGACGAGATCGACAAGATGGGCCAGGACTTCCGTGGCGATCCGTCCTCGGCGCTGCTCGAGGTGCTGGATCCGGAGCAGAACGCGACCTTCATGGACCATTACCTCGAGGTCGAATACGACCTGTCGAGCGTGATGTTCGTGACGACGGCGAACACGCTGAACATCCCTGCGCCCCTCATGGACCGCATGGAGATCATCCGGATCGCCGGCTACACGGAGGACGAGAAGGTCGAGATTGCCAAGCGGCACCTGCTGCCCAAGGTGGTTCGCGATCATGCCCTGCAGCCGAAGGAATTCTCGGTGACCGATGACGCCATCCGCGCCATCATCCAGACCTACACCCGCGAAGCCGGCGTGCGCTCCCTGGAGCGCGAGCTGATGAAGCTCGGGCGCAAGGCGGTGACCGAGATCCTGAAGACCAAGAAGAAGTCGGTGAAGATCACCAGGGAGAACCTGGCCGACTATCTGGGTGTGCAGCGCTACCGCTTCGGCATGGCCGAGACCGACGATCAGGTCGGTGTCGTCACCGGGCTGGCGTGGACCGAGGTCGGCGGCGAGTTGCTGACGATCGAGGGTGTCATGATGCCCGGCAAGGGCCGCATGACCGTCACCGGCAACCTGAAGGACGTGATGAAGGAGTCGATCTCCGCCGCGGCATCCTATGTCCGCTCGCGGGCCATCGATTTCGGCGTGGAGCCGCCGCTCTTCGACAAGCGCGACATTCACGTCCACGTGCCGGAAGGCGCGACGCCGAAGGATGGTCCCTCGGCCGGCGTGGCCATGGCCACCGCCATCGTCTCGGTGCTCACCGGCATTCCGGTGAAGGCCGATGTGGCGATGACTGGCGAGATCACGCTGCGCGGCAGGGTGCTGCCGATCGGCGGGTTGAAGGAGAAGCTGCTGGCCGCGCTTCGCGGCGGTATCAAGAAGGTGCTGATCCCGGAAGAGAATGCCAAGGATCTGGCCGAGATACCGGACAACGTGAAGAACGGCCTGGAGATCGTCCCGGTCAGCCGCGTCGGAGAGGTTTTGCGCCATGCGCTGGTGCGCATGCCGGAGCCGATCGAGTGGGTGGAACCTGCCGAAACGCCGGCCGCCGTCGACACCACCGACGAGGCCGGAAAGGCGCTGGCACATTAGCGCTCGCTCACGTTGCGCTGCATCAATCGAAGAAGCCGGGCCCTGTGCCCGGCTTTTTTACTTGAAAAGCCCGGAAAACAGGGGATTCTCAGCCCCCGAAGCCGGAATTTCGCTTGGTTGCGGTCGCGCTTCTTTTTAAAGTTCGGCTCCTGCCGGATGAGTCTTTCGTCCTGGTTTTCTCATGGAAGGGAAATTTTATGAACAAGAACGAACTGGTGTCCGCTGTCGCCGATGCTGCGAAACTGTCCAAGGCTGACGCACAGTCGGCGGTCGATGCGGTGTTCTCCGTCATCACCGGCGAACTGAAGAACGGTGGGGACGTCCGGCTTGTCGGTTTCGGTAATTTCTCGGTGTCGAAGCGCGCCGCGTCGACCGGCCGCAACCCGCAGACCGGCGCCGAGGTGAAGATCCCGGCCCGCACGGTGCCGAAGTTCACCGCCGGCAAGGGCCTCAAGGACGCGGTCAACTAAGCCGCTGCCGCTGTATCGGGGCAGGTTCTGCCTCGTTCGTGAATAGCAAAACCCCGCCGGTTGCCGGCGGGGTTTTTCTTTGTTTCATGCTATGACCGAACGTGATGGCCGCGGGGGCTCGTTGTGGCCCGGCATATGGCCCGCCCGGTCGTCGTCGAGCGCGGGCGGATGCAGCCCATGGGGGGCGCGTTGGCGCCTGACCGACCTCACCAGACTGCGAAGGGAATTGCCCGGAACCGTGCTGGTGGTGGCCGAGTTCGAGGCCATGATCGATGATCCCGCCCTTCTGGTGGCGGGGGATATCGCGCGATCCGCCTGTCGGACGGTTCACGCCGCCATTGGCTTCCCCGGTTCTGACGGAGCGGACAGTTCGCGAGGCGCTGCCGCAGGCGGCGGAAAAGCCCCGCTGCGGTTCTTTCGAGGCTGCCCAACCCGGTCAGGCCGTCGGCGTGGCCGAAGTATTTCTGATTGCTGAGGATGTTGGGCAATCCGGCGCTTTCCGTGCGCCTGACCGCGGACCAGGGTTTGCTGTTCAGATCGCGGTAGCGCGGGCCGAGGTGGCTCTCTGCGCCTCGCTTGAAACGGCGTGTTCCAGCACGCCGGCCAACAGCGCAATGCCGATGGCGTCGAGCGGGATGCCGCCCCCGAGTTTGCCGGGGCTGCCTATCGGATATTTTCAGGCGGGAAGGGTCGACTGACCGCAATTCCGAACGCCGTTCCGGCTTTCAGAGGTTCTCGAACCAAATCTGGTAAACTATTGAAAAATGGCGCGAGTGACGGGGCTCGAACCCGCGACCTCCGGCGTGACAGGCCGGCACTCTAACCGACTGAGCTACACCCGCGCTTGGACGGACACCGTTGATGTGTTCGTCGTTGGGCGGGTGGATAAGGGGTTCCCCGGCAGGTGTCAAGCGCTCCGGTGATGGTTGTGTGAAAAGATTGAATGTTTTTCTGGAAAGCCCGATTTCGGCTTTCCTTATCACCCCGGCAAGCCGCTGAATCGCGTCTGGGGACTTGCGAAGCCGGCCGGAACTGCTTAATGGTCCGGCCCGCTAAGGGCGATTAGCTCAGTTGGTAGAGCGCTTCGTTTACACCGAAGATGTCGGCGGTTCGAGCCCGTCATCGCCCACCATTTTTCCCGGGCATTCCTGGCAGGGCATATCGGCACGCCGCGTGGTACGTCTCCATGCGCCGCCGCTTCATCGCGAACTAGATCGTCCAAACCCAATGGATTACTCCCATCGGTCGATGGGCTTCCCCATTTCCTCTCCCTGTTCGCTGCGCCGAATTGAAAATAAGCTTTGCCAGATCGCATATTCGAGCACGATCGACATGCTACAGGCAAACGTGTTCACCTGCTCCTTGGTCGGCTATGTGCTGTTGTCCGGCGCTACCGGCGCGCAGGAATTGCTGGTTGTGCTCAGACCGACCGCGGACAAGGTCGCAAAAGCCGCCTCGCTGGATTGTCTGGATGCCTACGACCAGGTGGACGAAGCTTCTGCCGCGCTTTCGCTGAGTGCCGATATCCTTCGCCTTTGTGCCGCCATGGGGCCGGACGGCAATAGCTGCGACCGGGAACTGCGACGCGTCGTGTTCGATCATTCCAAATTCCGCGATGCAATGCGCGCTGCGACAGAAAAATGCGCCAGGCATTGATCCGGCCCGCCACCCGCGCTCGAATGAGCTGCCGCGGAACGTGCTGGCCTGCCAGTTTGCAGCGTCTGGTTGCTCGACAAGCCTGCCACACTGTTTTCCAATCGGCCTTTCCGGGGTTTGGGAGAACCAGAAGGAGAGGTGGACATGCAGCCGATACAATTGAAGCGGCTTTCCTTTGCCGTGGCGCTCTCGCTGGGCGCCGCCTGGGTGGTGCCGGTCTACGCGGCTTCGCCCGCGCCGGCCGAAGGCGACAACGGCATGGTGGTGACGGCCCAGCATCTGGCGACCGATGTCGGCATCGAGGTGCTCAAGAATGGCGGCAACGCGGTCGATGCGGCCGTAGCCGTCGGATATGCGCTGGCTGTCGTCTATCCGACCGCCGGCAATCTGGGCGGCGGCGGCTTCATGACGATCCGCCTCAAGGACGGCACCACGACGTTCCTCGATTTCCGCGAGCGCGCGCCGCTGGCGGCGACCAGGACAATGTATCTCGACAAGGACGGCAATCCGGTTCCCGGTGCCAGCACCGATACCTATCTGGCGGTCGGCGTTCCCGGTTCCGTCGCCGGCTTCGAGATGGCGCGCGAGAAATACGGCACCAAGCCGCGCGAGGAGCTTCTGGCGCCGGCGATCAAGCTGGCCAGCGACGGCTTCGTGCTGGAGCCCGGCGATATCGCCTCCTTTGCCGACGGCAACGACATGCTGGCGAAGGACGAGGCGGCGGCGAAGATCTTCCTCAAGGACGGCAAGCCATACGAACTCGGCGCGACGCTGGTGCAGGCCGACCTTGCCAAATCGCTGGCCGCCATCTCGAAAGGTGGCACCGACGCCTTCTACAAGGGCGAAACCGCCGACCTGATCGTCAAGGCGAGCCAAGTCAATGGCGGCATCCTGGCCAAGGAGGATTTCGAGCAGTACAAGGTCCGCGAGCTGGAGCCGGTGAAGTGTAGCTATCGCGGCTATGACATCGTCTCCTCGCCGCCGCCCTCCTCGGGCGGGCTGGTGATCTGCGAAATCCTCAACGTGCTCGAAGGCTACCCGATCTCCTATCTGGGTTACGGCTCGGCCGAGACCACCCGGCTGATGGTGGAGGCCATGCGCCACGCCTTCGTCGACCGCAACACGGCGCTTGGCGATCCGGATTTCGTCGAGAACCCGGTCGAGAAACTGACCAGCAAGGCCTATGCGGAGGAGATCCGCGCCCGCATCGACCCGTACCGGGCCGGCGTCAGCGAGGCGCTGAAGCCGGCGGGCTTCGGCGAATCGACCGAGACGACGCATTATTCGATCATCGACATGGACGGCAATGCGGTCGCCGTCACCTATACGCTCAACGGCTCCTTCGGCACCGGCAAGGTGGCGGAAGGCACCGGCATCCTGCTCAACAACGAGATGGACGACTTCACCGTCAAGCCGGGCGTGCCGAACCTCTACGGGCTGGTGCAGGGCGAGGCCAACGCCATCGAGCCGCGCAAGTCGCCGCTGTCGTCGATGAGCCCGACCATCGTGTCCCGGGACGGCAATCCATTCATGGTCATCGGCAGCCCCGGCGGCTCGCGCATCATCACCATCACGCTCGAGGCGATCATGAATGTGATCGACCATGGCATGGACCTGCAGGAGGCCATCGACGCGCCGCGCATCCATCACCAGTGGCTGCCGGACAAGGTCTATGTCGAGCCCTATGCGCTGTCGCCCGACACGATGCGGATTCTCGCTGGCATGGGCTATGACGTCGGCATCGATCCCGATTGGACGATCTGGGGCGAGGCGGCCGGCATTCTCGTCGGCGGCAGGAACCTGAAGCAGATCGAGGCGGGCGATGGCGCGCGCTATTACGGCGCCATCGACAGCCGCGCCACGGCTGGAGCAGCGAAGGGCTACTGAGCCGTCCTACAGGTACCGGGCGATGGCCTTGCCGGTCTTGAGGAAGCGGAGCGGGTTGAGCGCCGTGCCGTTGTGGCGCACCTCATAGTGGAGATGCGGGCCGGTGGACCGGCCCGTGTTGCCGGTGCGGCCGACGACATCTCCGGTCTCGACCTTCTGGCCGACCTTGACCGAGATGCCGCTGAGATGCGCATAGCGGGTCGACAGGCCACGGCCGTGGTCCACCTCGACCATGCGCCCATAGCCGCCGTTCCAGCCGGCCTTGACCACGGTGCCGGGCGCGGTGACCCTGGCTTCCATGCCGACGGCGGCCCGGAAATCCATGCCCGAGTGGAAGGCGGCGGAGCCGATCAGCGGGTCGCGGCGTACGCCGAAGGTGCTGGTCACCGTGTGCCCGGGCGCCGGATTGGCCAGCGGCAGGCGCCGTGCTTCCTGCTTGACGTAGCTCAGCACCTGCAGGGCTTCGTCCAGCTCCTTGAGCTTGGCGTCGAAAATGGTGGTGTCGTCCAGGGGGATCAGCGGGCCGCCGACATCGCTTTTGGCGGTCCCGTCCTGCGGCAGGTCGAGGTCGACCGGCAGTCCCGCCGTCTCCAGCGCATTGGAAATGGCGTCCGCGCTTTCCGAGGCGGCATCGGCCAACTGGCTGATTTGCGCAAGCTGGTCGTCCTCGATGGCCTTGAGCGAGCGGTTGATGGTGACGAAAAGCTTGTCTGAACGGTCGGCTTTCGAAGCGGGCGGCTCGGCGGCGGCATAGGCCATCGCCGGAAGCGGCTCGGCTTCGCCGGTGCGCGGCGCCCAGCTTGCGAAGGGTGATGCATCCGCCGCCGCGGCCCTGACGGGCTTGTCGGCGGGCTCGATCGAGCCGGTGATTTCCGGCTTTTCACGCCGGGCGGGCAGGGGGGCGGTTGCCGGCAATTGCCCGGCGATCTCGCGTCCGGCACGGTCGAGAAGCGGACCCAGACGGCCGTGGCGGTCGCTGAGGCGGCTCTGGCGCTCGATCAGTTCCGTGACCTTGGTTTCCATGAGCTGCTGGTCGAGCAACTGCCGGCTGGTGATCCGGTCCACCTGCGCGCGCAACGCCGAGATGCGATCCTCATAGGCCTGCTGCAGGCGGGCTTGATGGGCTGCCGAGGCGCTGATGATGTTGTCGCGCAGCACGAGATAGGAGGTGGCGGCGAGATAGCCGAGCGAGATGGCGATCACCGTGGAGCCGAGCAGGGCGGCAAGCCAGGGGCGCACGGTGAAGTGCCGGATCTCGTCGCCGCGGGCGATGATGACCGTATGGGGTTCACTGCGCTTGCCGAATACCGCTGACTGACCTGCTGTCACGATACGCCCCGTTAACCATGCCGACCTCCGATTTATGCGGCGTTAGGGTTAACAAAGCTTTGTCCGCAGGGCATCGCAGATGCCTTGCCCCGGGAAAACCGCTGAATGGATTGCGGTTTGGGCAAAGAAAAACCCGCTGCTGGGCAGCGGGTGGGCAAAGGTTGTCTGGAGGTTTGGTTGCCGCGAATTCAGGTCACCCGAATATCCACCACAGGATGATGATCGGGATCGGCACGCCAATCGCCCAAAGCAGAATGCTGCGCATATATTTCCTCCTTGGTTGGTTGCCATCCCAACGCGCCCGGGGGAGGAAGGTTCCTGTCAGAGCGAGCGGACCGCTTCCAGCACGACCTCGGCATGGCCCTTGACCCGCACCTTGCGCCAGATGGCGGCGATGCGTCCGTCGCGGCCGACCAGGAAGGTGGCGCGCTCGACGCCCATGTAGCTGCGCCCGTACATCTGCTTTTCCACCCACACGCCATAGGCCTCGATGGCCTTGCGCTCCTCGTCGGCGGCGAGCGCGATGCTCAGCTCGTGCTTCGCCTTGAACTTGTCGTGCTTCCTGGCGCTGTCCGGCGAGATGCCGATCACCGCCGCGCCCGCCTTGTCGAATTCCGGCTTCAGCCGCGAAAAGTCGATGGCCTCGCTGGTGCAGCCTGCCGTGTCGTCCTTCGGGTAGAAATAGACGACGACCGGCCGGCCGGTGAAGTCCGCGAGCCGGATCACATCGCCACCGTCTTTGGGCAGCGAGAACTGCGGAGCCTCGTCGCCGATCTTGAGTTCGATTTCCTTGGTGGCGGTCATAGCAATGCCCTTGTTTGAGGTTACGCGGCAGGGTTCACCGATATAAGGTTCTATCGGGATTCGCTCTAGAGCGTATCCGCGGGGGTGAGAGCCGCTTTCGGACAGGCGTGCATGAAGGCAAGGGCCTCAGGCGCGGCATGCGAATCGGAAAGATCGCGCCGCGCTCCGGCCTCCCGGCGTTGGGATTTGGTTTGGATCAGGAGCTGCCACAGCACGAGAAGATCAGGTTCCGGCGTGCCGAGATCACCGATCTGAGCGCCATGCCTTCGGCCGGCTGCGCCCCGCCGCTGGGGCGCGCGGCGTTCAGGCGCAGGTTCCGCTGGCTGAAACGCGGCGCTCTGGCGCTGCTGGCGCTCGTCCTGCTGGCAGTTGCGGGGATCTACGCCATCGGTGCCTCGGGCGTCGGAACGGCACGCCTCCAGCAGGAAGCGGAGAACGCCATTCGCAGGCTCGCCGAAACCGACGTCAGGGTGACGGGCGGCGCGGCCGGCATCACGCTGGACGGATCGAGCTTCCTCGCCCTTCAGGTCAAGGATGTCAGCCTGACGACGGCCGAGGGCAAGCCCATGGTGCAGGCGGGCGCGGTGCGTTTCGGCATGCGCGCCCTGCCCCTGGTGACGGGCGAGGTGCGCCTTACCAGCGCCAGGATTTCCGATGCCCGCATCGACCTTGCCACGCTGCCCGCCGGCAAGGGAGACTGGACGGCCGCCTTGCGCAACGGGCAGGGGCTGATCGATCCCGACAAGGTGATCGTGGCGGTTTTCGATGCCGTGCGCGAGGCGCTTGATGCGGTGAAGCTGGAATCGGTGCGCAACATCCGCCTGGTCAATGTCGAGCTGGTGCTGCCTGCCGATGCGGGCGTGCGTTCGGTGAAGATCGCCGAAGCCGTCGTGCGGCAGGCCGGCGCCGACCGCATGGAACTCTCCACCACGGCGACGGTCGATGGCCGGACGGTGACGCTGGCCGGCCTTGCCGCGCGCGATCCGCAAACGCTGCGGATCGTCGATCTCGACGCCACCATCGAATTGTCCGGGCCGAAGCTCGAACCGTTCTGGCCGGGCGCCGGGCATGAACCCGGCGCCGGCACGCTGCGCCTGACAGGTTCGGAAGGTACCGGCGACACCCCTTCGCGCCTGCAGGCTTCGCTGAACATGGAAGGCACCGCGCTCGATCTCGGCACCCGGGGGCTGCTGGCAGCCGACATTGCCATGCAGGCGACGCTCGAGGCTGGCTCCAACAAGGTCGATATCGGCCGGATGTTGGTCAGGACGGGGCGTTCCAGCTTCGCCTTCCAGGGCTCGATCGGCCCGCGCCCGCCCGAGACTTCGGCGGGCGAGCGGCCGGCCTACCGCTATGACTTCGTCAGCGACGGCTCGATGCTGGCGCCCGACGATTCCTCGGAGCCGGCGCTGCGCTTCCTCAGCCGCATCGCGGGCGTCTACGAAGTGGAGAGCCGCAAGCTCATTGCCGATACGATCGCTGTCCGTTCCGGTTCCGGCTCCGGCAGCGAGGCCGTGGGGATGGCGACGGTCGAATTCGCGGAGGGGGCGACGCCGGGCCTGTTCCTGGCGCTCAACGTCCACGACATGCCGGTTTCCCACGTCAAGCAATTGTGGCCGTGGATGGCTGCCGGCAGCGCCCGCCAATGGGTGCTGAAGAACCTGTTCGGCGGCCGGGTTCCGCAAGCCAGCCTGCGCTATGACGTGGCGCCGGGGCGGCTGGGCAGCGGCCTGCCGCTGACGGCGGAGGAAGTGTCCGGCAGGTTCGATGTCGAGGGCTCCCGCTTCGACACGGCGGGGCGCATTCCACCGGTGCGCGATGCGGTGGGCAGGGTCGAGTTCGAGGGCACGCAAGTGCGCATCTCGCTCGAATCCGGAACCGTGTACATGCCGAGCGGCCGCATCGCCGCAGCCAGCAACGGCACGTTGGTCGTGGACGATGCCAATGTGCGCCCGGTCATCGGCAAGCTGGATATCGACGTCGAGGGCGATGCCGACGCCATCGTGGAGCTCGCATCCTACGAGCCGATCAACGCCATGCGCTATGTCGGCATGAAGCCGGAGGATTTCTCCGGCCGGGTGACCGGCAACGTCAAGGCCGATATTCCACTTCAGGCCGGCACCGACACCAGCAAGCTCAACTGGCTGGTGGCGCTCGACTACAAGGATCTGGCGCTGGCGCGCGAATTCGACGGCCAGAGCGTGGCCGATGCCGATGGCTCGATCGTCGTCGATCCGCGCAAGGCGACCATCGCCGCGACCGCCAGCCTCAACGGCATTCCGGCAGAGGTCAATCTGGTCGAGCCGTTGCAGTCGTCGGGCGTGGAGCGCAGCCGCAAGGTGGCGCTGATTCTCGACGACAAGCTGCGCGAGAAGTTCATGCCCGGCCTGTCCAGCCTGCTGGCAGGCACGATCAAGGTGGCGCTGGAAAACCGGCCTGACGGCGCGCGCGCCGTCAGCACCGACCTGACCGCCGCCAAACTCACCATTCCATGGGCGGGATGGAGCAAGGGGACGGGCATATCCGCCGAAGCCTCGTTCCAGATGAAAACCGAAGGTGGCACCACCCGGCTTTCCGACTTCTATCTCGACGGCAAGAGCTTTTCGGCGCGAGGCGACGTGGTGCTTTCGGGTGGTGCCTTTTCCTCGGCGACGTTCGACAGGATAAGGCTCAACCGGGAGGACGACATCGCCGTTTCCGTCCGCCGCTCGGGTTCGGGCTACAAGGTCGACGTGTCGGGGGCATCGCTGGATGCCCGCGCGCTGATCAAGCAGTTTTCCGCCGATGCGGGCGCTTCCGGCAAGGCGAGCGGCAAGACCGATGCGATTTCGCTGAGCGCCGACATCGGCACGATCACCGGCTTCCATGACGAGGTGTTGAAAGGCCTGAAACTCAGCTATGACGCGGTCGGCTCGCGCATCGACGGCCTCGAGGCAAGTGCTGCGACGAGCAGCGGCGCGACCGTCACGGCGCAAGGCAGCGCCAGCGGCGGGCAGCGGTCCTTGTCGATGCGGTCCGCCGATGCCGGCGCCATCCTGCGTTTCCTTGATATCTACCGGCATGTGCGGGGAGGCGGCATCTCGATTGCCCTGCAAGGCACGGGCGACGGCCCGCTGCGCGGCAAGGTCGACGCGCGCGACTTCCTCGTCGTCAACGAGCCCAAGCTGGCGTCGATCGTCTCGACCACGCCGGCGGGTGACAGCCGCAGCCTCAACCAGGCGGTGCGCGGCAATATCGACGCCTCCCGCGTCCAGTTCGAGCGCGGCTTCACCGAGGTGGAAAAGGGCACCGGCTATGTGAGGCTCGCAAATGGTGTGCTGCGCGGGCCGCTGATCGGCACGACCTTTCAGGGCATTCTCTACGACCAGAACGACAATATGGACATGACCGGCACCTTCATGCCGGCCTATGGCCTCAACCGCATTTTCGGCGAACTGCCGCTGGTCGGCGCGATCCTCGGCAATGGCCGAGACCGCGGCCTGATCGGCGTGACCTACCGCCTGCGCGGCAACGTCAAGAAGCCGGAACTGGAGATCAACCCGCTATCGGTGATAGCTCCGGGCATTTTTCGCTCGATCTTCGAGTACAGATAGTGCCGGATTGAGGCTGCCCCGCCTTCGGCAAGGAGGGGCAGGGAGTTTCTATTCCTTCATGAGCCGCATCTGCGGCCGGCCGTTGCCGCGCAGAGCCGGGGAAATCCCGCGTGCATCGACTGTGGCGGTGACACGCTTCCGGTGGGCGGCGAACATGAGGTTGGGCGTAACGTTGACCGGCTCATCGAACTGCACGGTGACCGTTAGGTGCTGCATGCCGGAGACAAGCTGCGCGCCGATCAGCAAGCCGGAAAAAGGCTGTTCGAGATAGAAGCCACGCACGCGCATGCCGATTTGGAAAGGCACGGCGGTACGATCCGGCAAGGTTGCGCGGGCGGTGTTCCAGTCCCGGTAGCCGTGGGAGCGGGCTACTTCTTCCAGAGCTGCGCTGTGGGTCATCGGCTGACCGGCGCGGACACGATGCTCTCGAAGGTTTTTTGCCTCTGCCTTCAGCGACTGTGAAGAGGGTGTATCGAGGAATAAAGACATGTCGGGTCTCTCCAAAAAATGGAGGCGACTTCCTGCATGGGAGCCCGCATTGCCATGATGCGCCTTGGGAGAAAACAACCGAAGCATCATCGATAAGGCTGGACTTCACCATGGATCATGCGATCCGCGGGCGGCAGGCGCCAGCAACCGATCCACCAGATGGGCTCTCTGTGGTGACAAGTCAAGAGCGAGCCGGCCGGGTGGGCGCGGCTCGCCACACCCACCTGGAACAAGGAAATGCCTTCGTCCGGTCAGGCCGGACGAACCAGAATATGCTTTTTCTTGCCGAGAGAAAGCTTTGCGACGTTTTCCGGATTCAGATCCTCAACCGTCACCATGCGCCTGTCGTCCGACACCGGCTGGTCGTTGAGGCGTACGGCGCCGCCCTGCACATGCCGGCGGGCCTCGCCGTTGGAGGAGGCAAGGCCGGCGTTCACCAGCAGCGACAGGATGCCGATGCCGCCTTCCAGGGAGGAGCGTGCCACCTCGACCGTCGGCAGTGTTTCGGCCAGCGCGCCTTCCTCGAAGGTCTTGCGTGCCGTCTCGGCTGCCTGCCCGGCTGCCTCGCGGCCGTGCAGCAGGGAGGTGATTTCCGTGGCCAGCACCTTCTTCGCCTCGTTGATCTCGGCACCGCCGAGGGCCGCCAGCTTCGCCACCTCGTCCAGCGGCAGCGTGGTGTAGAGCTTCAGGAAGCGCTCCACGTCGGCGTCCTCGGTGTTGCGCCAGTATTGCCAGAAATCATAGGGGCTGAGCATGTCCGGGTTGAGCCAGATGGCGCCGCCCAGCGACTTGCCCATCTTGGCACCCGAGGCGGTGGTGAGCAGCGGCGTGGTCAGCGCGTAGAGCTGCGGCGTGCCCATGCGGTGGCCGAGGTCGATGCCGTTGACGATGTTGCCCCACTGGTCCGAGCCGCCCATTTGCAGGCGCACGCCGTAGCGCTTGTTCAGCTCGACATAGTCGTAGGCCTGAAGGATCATGTAGTTGAATTCGAGGAACGACAGCGACTGGTCGCGGTCGAGCCTCAGCTTCACCGAATCGAACGACAGCATGCGGTTGACCGAGAAGTGCCGGCCGACATCGCGCAGGAATTCGAGATAGTTCAGCGGCAGCAGCCAGTCGGCATTGTTGACCATCACCGCATCGCGCGGGCCGTCCCCGAAGGTGAGGTAGTTCGAAAACACCTTTTTGATGCCGTCCATGTTGGCCTGGATGGTCTCCGGCGTCATCAGCTTGCGCGCCTCGTCCTTGAACGAGGGATCGCCGACCATGCCGGTGCCGCCGCCCATCAGGGCGATGGGCCGATGGCCGGTCTGCTGCATCCAGTAGAGCATCATGATCTGGATCAGGCCGCCCGCGTGCAGGCTGGGCGCCGTCGGGTCGAAGCCGATATACGCCGTCACCGTTTCCGTGGCGAAGAGCTGGTCGAGGCCGGTTTCGTCCGAAATCTGGTGGATGAAACCGCGCTCGCTCATGATGCGCAGGAAGTCGGATTTGAAGGCGGTCATTTTTCTTTTCCCGAAAGCACCGGCAGGCTGTGCCGGCGTAGCAAGTGTGACCGCGCGCGTTTAGCATCTGCGGGCGAGGAATCACAAGGACGGCGAGCCAAATGGCGACAATCTGTGCAATCGGTCTGATGAGCGGCACGTCGATGGACGGCATCGACCTTGCCATGCTGCGCACCGATGGCGTCGATATCGTCGAGCGGGGGCCAGGCCTGTTCGTACCCTACGAGGCCGATTTCAGGCGGCGGATCGAGCAGGGACTGGAAACGGCGAAAGAGATTGCGCAGCGCGGCGAGCGCCCCGGCGATCTCGCCGCGCTCGAACAGGAAATCACCCGCCGTCATGCCGAGGCGGTGAAGATTTTCCTCGACGGCGAGGCGAAGTCGTGGGGCAAGCCGGAACTCGTCGGCTTCCACGGCCAGACGGTGCTGCATCGGCCGCAGCAGGCGCTCACCGTGCAGCTTGGCGACGGGCAGCGGCTTGCCGACCTCACCGGCCTGCCGGTGGTGTTCGACATGCGCGCCGAGGACATGCGCCATGGCGGGCAGGGCGCCCCGCTGGTGCCGGCCTATCACGCGGCGCTGGCGCGTTCGCTGCGGCAGGTCCATGCCGGGCGGTTTCCGGTGGTGTTCGTCAACATAGGCGGCATTTCCAACATCACCTTCGTGCCGCAGGAGGGCGATCCGGTGGCGTTCGACACCGGGCCCGGCAATGCCTTGATCGACCAGTGGGTGGCGCGCGAGGCGGGTATTCCGTTCGATGCCGATGGCGCCATCGCCAGCGAGGGCGGCGTGGCGGCGGAAGTTGTCGCCCGCTATCTGGAAAAGCCGTTCTTCGACAGGCCGGGACCGAAATCGCTCGACCGTGGCGATTTCACGCTGGCCGAGGCCGATGGGCTGGAGCTTGCCGATGGCGCGCGCACGCTGGCCGCCGTTTCCGCCGCCGCTATCCTGAAATCGGTGGAGCATCTGCCGCACAAGCCGACGCTGTGGATCGTGTGCGGAGGCGGACGCAAGAACCCGCACATCATGCACGACCTCAAGGCGGGCGCCGCAGCGGCGGGCGCGGAGGCGATACCCGCCGAGGAGGCCGGGCTCGACGGCGACGCGACCGAGGCGGAAGCCTGGGCCTATCTGGCGGTTCGTTCGCTGAAAAAGCTGCCGCTCACCTTTCCGACCACGACGGGATGCGAAAAGCCGGTGAGCGGCGGGGTTCTGGCGAAGCCGTTACCTTAGCCGCTTGGGGCGCGGATCGGCCAGTTCGCCGGCAAGCCTGCGGTCGAGATAATCGGCGCATTCCTCGATCAGAAGCTCGGACTCGTTCGAGAAGAAGTGGTTGGCGCCGGGCAGCGTCTTCTGGGTGATGGTGATGCCCTTTTGCGTGTGCAGCTTGTCTACCAGCCCTTGCACGTCCTTGGCCGGGGCCACCTTGTCGGCATCGCCATGGATGATGAGGCCGGAGGAGGGGCACGGCGCCAGGAACGAGAAATCGTAGGTGTTGGGTTGGGGCGCGATCGACATGAAGCCCTCGATCTCCGGCCGCCGCATCAGCAATTGCATGCCGATCCATGCGCCGAACGAATAGCCGGCAACCCAGCAGCTCTTGGAATCGGGATGCAGCGACTGCACCCAGTCGAGCGCGGCGGCGGCGTCGGAAAGCTCGCCGGTGCCGTGGTCGAAGGCGCCCTGGCTGCGGCCGATGCCGCGGAAATTGAAGCGCAGCGTGGTGAAGCCACGCTTCTGGAACATATAGAAGAGGTCGTAGACGATCTTGTTGTTCATCGTCCCGCCGAACTGCGGATGCGGGTGCAGGACGATCGCGATCGGCGCGTTCTTCTCCTTGGAAGGCTGGTAGCGACCTTCCAGCCGACCGGCCGGACCCGTGAAAATGACCTCAGGCATCAAAAACTCCGACTGCAAACTGACCGGCGCTGGCCGAACAATTCTTGAACGCTTCCCACAAGATTTGACCTTGACGTGGGCCAAACGCCTTCTTAGAAGCTAGATTAGAATTGTTCAAAACTGAGTGGTTGGCCCACCCACGCCGCAGATGCGTAGATAGGACGGCTGGCCTTAACATTTCAAGGAAATAACGCCGCAGCTTGTGGCGTGGCTTCATGCAGGGAGAATTTGACAGGGAAATGGCCGCTGTCCGCGCCTATCTCGACTACAATGCCAGCGCGCCGCTGCTCGCCGCCGCGCGCGAGGCCGTGGTCGCAGCGCTGGACGTTGCGGCCAATCCCTCGTCCGTGCATGGCGAAGGGCGCGCGGCCCGCCGGGTCATCGAGGATGCGCGCCGGCAGGTGGCAGCGCTGGTCAATGCCCAGCCGCAGCATGTTGTCTTCACCTCCGGCGCCACCGAAGCCGCAACGACGCTGCTCGTGCCGGACTGGCAGATGGGCAAGGCCCCCCTGCGCATGGGGCGACTTTATGTCTCAACGGCCGATCACCCCTGCCTGCTGGGCGGAGGGCGTTTCCCAGCCGATCAGGTCACCCGCATCGGCGTCGACCGTGACGGCCTGCTGGATCTGGACGAACTGGCGGTCGCGCTTGCCGCTCATGACAAGGGCGCCGGTCTGGCGCTTGTGGCCGTTCACGCCGCCAACAATGAAACCGGCGTGGTTCAGCCGCTGGAGGAGATCGCGTCCGTGGTGAAGGCCGCGGGCGGCGTCCTGGTGCTGGATGCCGTGCAGGCGGCCGGACGCATTCCGCTCGATATGTCAAAGCCTTGCGCGGATTATTTGATTCTCTCCGCACACAAGATGGGTGGCCCCAAGGGCGTCGGCGCGATCGTCGCGGCCGCCGACCTGATGATGCCGAGACCGCTGGTCACCGGGGGCGGGCAGGAGAAGGGTCATCGCGGCGGCACCGAGAACCTTGCCGGAATCGCCGGGCTTGGGGCGGCCGCAGCTGCGGCACTCGAAGGTCTCGCTTCCATCGCCGACGTGCGAGCCCTGCGCGACCGGTTCGAGGCCGTGGTGCTGGAACTGGTTCCCGATGCCGTCATCTTCGGACGCGCCGCGCCGCGTCTGGCGAATACCAGTTTCTTTGCCATTCCCGGCCTCAAGGCCGAGACGGCCCAGATCGCCTTCGACCTCGCCGGCGTGGCGCTGTCGGCCGGCTCCGCCTGCTCGTCGGGCAAGGTTGGCGCGAGCCATGTGCTTACGGCGATGGGCTTCGATGAAATCCAGGGTGCGCTGCGTGTGTCCATCGGGCAGGCGACGGACACGCACGACCTTGAACTGTTCCGTTCGGCGCTGGCGGGCATCGCGTCCCGCCGTTCCGGTGGAAGCAGGGCTGCCTGAGGGCGGCCGCGGGCCTTGGCCCGGTCAAACGGTGCATGATGGCTGGGTGTAATCGCGGCCGGAACGCACTATATGGGACGTACGTCGCCCGCTTGGGCGATGCCATAGTTTGAAAACTGTCGGGCCTTGCCCCCGATAAGGATGGAGAACGCCTATGCCTGCAGTGCAGGAGACGATCGATCAAGTCCGCGAGATCGACGTCGATCAGTATAAATATGGATTCGAGACGGAAATTGAGACCGATAAGGCACCCAAGGGCCTTAACGAGGACATCATCCGTCTGATCTCGGAAAAGAAGCAGGAGCCGGAGTGGATGCTCGAATGGCGGCTGGAGGCGTTTCGCCGCTGGCTGACCATGGAGGAGCCCAGCTGGGCCCGCGTTTCCTATCCGAAGATCGACTTCCAGGATATCCACTACTACGCCGCGCCGAAGAATCAGGCGGGCCCGAAGTCGCTCGACGAGGTGGATCCGGAACTGCTGCGCACCTATGAGAAGCTCGGCATCCCGCTGAAGGAGCAGGAAATCCTTGCCGGCGTGCAGAAGCCCGTCGCCGACAATGACGAGGCGAGCGACAATGTCTATGCGTCGGGCCGCGTCGCGGTCGATGCGGTGTTCGATTCCGTCTCCGTCGTCACCACCTTCAAGGAAGAGCTGGCCAAGGCCGGCGTCATCTTCTGCTCGATTTCGGAGGCGATCCGCGAGCATCCGGAACTGGTGCGCAAATATCTCGCTTCCGTCGTGCCGGTGAGCGACAATTTCTATGCGACGCTGAACTCGGCCGTCTTCACCGACGGGTCGTTCGTCTACGTGCCCAAGGGCGTGCGTTGCCCGATGGAGCTGTCGACCTATTTCCGCATCAACGAGAAGAACACCGGCCAGTTCGAGCGCACGCTGATCATCGCCGAGGAGGGCGCCTATGTGTCCTATCTCGAGGGCTGCACCGCGCCCCAGCGCGACGAGAACCAGCTTCACGCCGCCGTGGTCGAGCTGATCGCGCTCGACGATGCCGAGATCAAATATTCGACCGTCCAGAACTGGTATCCGGGCGACCTCGAGGGCAAGGGCGGTATCTACAACTTCGTCACCAAGCGCGGCGATTGCCGTGGCGCGCGCTCGAAAATCTCGTGGACGCAGGTGGAGACGGGGTCCGCCATCACCTGGAAATATCCATCCTGCATCCTGCGCGGCGACGACAGCCAGGGCGAGTTCTATTCGATCGCCGTTTCCAACGGCTATCAGCAGATCGACAGCGGCACCAAGATGATCCATCTCGGCAAGAACACCAAGAGCCGCATCATCTCCAAGGGCATCGCCGCCGGCTTCTCGCAGAACACCTATCGCGGCCAGGTCTCGGCCCACCGCAAGGCCACCAATGCGCGCAACTTCACCAACTGCGACTCGCTGCTGATCGGCGACCAGTGTGGCGCGCACACCGTGCCCTACATGGAAGCCAAGAACGCGACCGCCCAGTTCGAGCACGAAGCCACGACCTCGAAGATTTCCGAGGACCAGAAGTTCTACGTCATGCAGCGCGGCATTCCCGAAGAGGAAGCCATCGCGCTCATCGTCAACGGCTTCGTCAAGGACGTCATCCAGGAACTGCCGATGGAATTCGCCGTCGAGGCGCAGAAACTCATCGGCATTTCGCTTGAAGGTTCGGTCGGCTGACCGTCGAAGATATATAGACTGCAAGCACGCAAGGCGGTTTCGGAGACCGCAACGGGCTTTGGAAGAAATTCAGGAAGAACAAATGCTTGAGATCAAGAACCTGCACGCCCGCATTGCCGAGGATGGCACCGAGATCATCCGCGGGCTGAACCTGACCGTGAAGGATGGCGAGGTCGCCGCCATCATGGGCCCGAACGGTTCCGGCAAGTCGACGCTGTCCTACATCCTCGCCGGGCGCGAGGACTATGAGGTGACCGAGGGCGACATCCTCTACAACGGCGAATCCATCCTCGAGATGGACCCGGCCGAGCGCGCCGCCTCCGGCATCTTCCTCGCTTTCCAGTATCCGATGGAGATACCGGGCGTGGCCACCATGGAGTTCCTGAAGGTGGCGATGAACGCGCAGCGCAAGGCGCGCGGCGAGGAGCCGCTGAAGATTCCGGAATTCCTGGCCCGCGTGAAGGAGGCTGCCGGCACGCTCAACATGGACATGAGCATGCTGAAGCGCCCGCTCAACGTCGGCTTCTCCGGCGGCGAGAAGAAGCGCGCCGAAATCCTGCAGATGAAGCTGTTGCAGCCGAAGCTGTGCGTGCTCGACGAGACCGATTCCGGCCTCGACATCGATGCGCTGAAGATTGTGGCCGATGGGGTGAATTCGCTGCGTTCGCCCGACCGCGCCTTCGTCGTCATCACCCACTACCAGCGCCTGCTGGAGCACATCGTGCCCGACAGCGTGCATGTGCTCTACAAGGGCCAGGTGGTGAAATCCGGCGACAAGTCGCTGGCGCTCGATCTCGAGGCCAACGGTTATGCCGGCATAATCGGCGAAGCCGCCTGAGGCGCGAAGGTGAGGTGAATGCAATGAACGTACATGCAACCCCACAGCGCACGCCGGCCGAGACGGCCCTGATCGAGGCGTTCGGCGAACGGCTCGGCCTTCTGCCGGGCGACGGCGAGGTTATGGTGCGGCGCGACAACGCCATCGAGGCGATCAAGGCCGGGCTTCCGACCCGCCGCGTCGAGACCTGGCACTACACCGACCTGCGCCGCCTGCTGAGCTCGGTCCCGGCTTTCGAGGCGCAAACGGCCCTGAAGGCGCTTGAGCCGATCCTGAAAGGTTCCGGGCTGGTCACGCTGGTCGACGGCAAGGTCGCGGGCGCGCCCGCGCTGGCCGAGGGCGTGTCCTTCACGCCGCTTGCCGAGCAACTGGCTGACGGCTCCTTCGCCGCCTCGCTGGAAACCTACGGCAGGGACGACGCCATCGGCGCGATCAATGCCGCCTTCGTGGCCGACGGCATTTCGCTCGACATCGCCGCGGGCACCGAGCTGGAAAAGGCCATCGAGCTGCAGAATCTGCAGGCCGGCGGCCAGAGCCATGTGCGCCTGGCGGTCAATGTCGGCGCGGGTTCCCGTGCGGTGATCGTGGAGCGCCAGTCGGGCGAGGGTGCCGGGCTTGCCACCTCGGTCAGCCAGCTCGATGTCGGCGACGGCGCCGAGGTCACGTGGCTGATCGTGCAGGAGCAGCCCGAGACCGCGCAGTATCTGGCCCAGTTCAAGGCCGTCATCGGCAAGGACGCCAAGCTCACCCTGTTCGTCATGAACGCGGGCGGCAAGCTGGTGCGCCAGGAAGTGCTGGTCAAGGTGGCGGGCGAAGGCTCGGATTTCCAGTTGCGCGGCGTCAACCTGCTCGCCGGCGACAGCCACACCGACGTGACCATGGTGCTCGACCATGCCGTGCCGCATACCGGCTCGGTGGAAGTCGTGCGCAATGTGGTGACCGGCAAGGCGCATGGCGTGTTCCAGGGCCGCATCAATGTGCATCAATATGCGCAGAAGACCGATGCCCGCATGGCCTGCAACACGCTGCTGCTGTCCGACGACGGCGAGTTCTCGACCAAGCCGGAACTGGAGATATTCGCCGACGACGTGGCCTGCGGCCATGGCGCCACGGTGACCGAGATCCATGGCGACCATCTCTTCTACCTGATGTCGCGCGGCATCGACGAGAAGTCGGCGCGCGGCCTGCTGGTGAAGGCGTTCGTGGCCGAGGTCATCGAGGAACTGGAGGACGATCAGATCGTCGAGGCGCTCGAAACCCGGCTCGACCACTGGTTCGCCACGCACGGCTAGAGCATTTTGCAGCCAGACGGAATCGTCTGGCGTGCATAATGCGGCTGGAAAACCAAGCTGGAGCAGCGGGTCGCGTTCGTCAGAACTTCCGCTGCTCCAGGAACCGTACATGCTGGATTTCCCCCTCGCGATGACGAGGGGGAGGCCTTCGCGATCGAGTGCGAGACTTTGACCATGGACCAGACAGTCGCCGACAAGCCCTATGACGTCGAGGCGATCCGCCGCGACTTCCCGATCCTTGCCCGGCAGGTGCATGGCAAGCCGCTGGTCTATCTGGACAACGGGGCATCGGCACAGAAGCCGCAGGCGGTGCTGGACGTCATCCAGCACGCCTATTCCCACGAATACGCCAATGTGCATCGCGGCCTGCATTTCCTTTCCAATGCGGCGACCGATGCCTATGAGAAGGCGCGCGAGAGCGTTCGCCGCTTTCTCAACGCGCCGTCCACCGACAACATCGTCTTCACCTCGAACTCGACCGCCGCCATCAACACCGTGGCCTATGGCTTCGGCATGCCGAACATAGGCGAGGGCGACGAGATCGTGCTGTCGATCCTCGAGCATCACTCCAACATCGTGCCCTGGCACTTCATCCGCGAGCGGCAGGGCGCCAAGCTGGTGTGGGTGCCGGTCGACGATCTCGGCGCGCTGCATCTGGAAGACTTCGAGAAAAGCCTGACCGACCGCACGAAGCTGGTCGCCATCACCCACATGTCCAATGCGCTCGGCACGGTCACGCCGATCAGGGAAATCTGCCACATTGCGCATGCGCGCGGCATTCCGGTTCTGGTGGACGGCAGCCAGAGCGCGGTCCATATGCCCATCGACGTGCAGGAGCTCGATTGCGACTTCTTCGTCTTCACCGGCCACAAGGTCTACGGTCCCTCCGGCATCGGCGTCCTCTACGGCAAGAAGGAGCGGCTGGAGGCGATGCGCCCCTTCATGGGCGGCGGCGAGATGATCGAGGAGGTGAGCGAGGATATGGTCACCTACAACGCTCCCCCGCACCGCTTCGAAGCGGGCACGCCGCCCATCGTGCAGGCGATCGGGCTGGGTGCGGCGCTCGACTACATGGACGGCATCGGGCGCGAGCGTATCGCCGCCCATGAGGCCGAACTGACCGCCTATGCCCATGAACGGCTGCGGGGCATCAATTCGCTGCGCTTTTTCGGCGAGGCGCCGGGCAAGGGCGCCATCGTCTCCTTCGAGTTGCAGGGCATCCATGCGCATGATGTGTCGATGGTCATCGACCGCCAGGGCGTTGCCGTGCGCGCCGGCACGCATTGCGCCCAGCCGCTGTTGAAACGCTTCGGCGTCACCTCCACATGCAGGGCATCGTTCGGCATGTACAACACCAGGGCCGAAATCGACGTCCTGGCCGAGGCGCTGGAGAAGGCGCGGAAATTCTTCGGGTGATGGATATGGACGATACGACCGCGATTGAAACCGGTGGGCAAGGGCAGGTCGAAACCCCTGCAAGCCCCTCCTCCATTTCGGACGACGAGCTGGCACGGCTGACCGACGACATCATTTCGGCGCTGAAGACCGTCTACGACCCGGAAATCCCCGCCGACATCTACGAGCTGGGGCTGGTCTACCGCATCGACATCGAGGACGACCGCACCGTCAAGATCGACATGACGCTGACCGCGCCGGGCTGCCCGGTGGCGGGCGAAATGCCGGGCTGGGTGCAGAACGCAGTGAGCGCGGTGGAGGGCGTTTCGGGCGTCGAGGTCAACATGACCTTCGATCCGCCATGGACGCCGGATCGTATGTCGGAAGAGGCGCAGATCGCCGTCGGTTGGTATTGAGCCCCCGGCGCGGCCCTTGCGGCGGCGGCGAAACTCCACCATCTTAATGTTGGAATCATCCGGCAGGCCTTTAACCTGCATGGCTTGGAGAAAGTAGCATGGCACGCTTTGCCGTCATTTCGGTGACAGACAGGGCCGCGGAGCGCCTTCGCGAGATCGTTGCCACGCGCGAAGGCGCACACGGCGTCCGCGTCGGCGTCAAGAAGGGCGGCTGCGCGGGCATGGAATACACCGTCGATCTGGTCAGGGAGCCGAGCCCGACGGACGACCATGTCGAGCATGGCGGGGCCAATGTCTACGTTGCCCCCGAAGCGGCGCTGTTCCTGCTCGGCACCGAGATGGATTTCGAGGTCACCAAGCTGCGCACCGGCTTCGTGTTCCGCAATCCGAACCAGTCTTCCGCCTGCGGCTGCGGCGAATCGGTGGAACTGAAGCCGGCCGACCTCAAGGCGCTGGCCGAGGCCCGTGCCGCCGCCGGGGCCTGAAACGCGTCCTGCATGGATGACGAGCGCATAGAAGAACTCTTCGAGGGGCTCGGGCCGGTCAGCGTGCGCCGCCTGTTCGGCGGCAAGGGCATCTACCATCGCGGCGTGATCGTCGCCATCGTGCTGCGCGGCGAGTTGATGCTCAAGGCCGATGCGGCAAGCGCCCCCGATTTCGCGGCTGCCGGTGCCCGGCAATGGACCTATCGCGGCCGGGGGAAGGGCAGGGAGGTGGCCATGCCCTACTGGACCGTGCCGGAAGCCGCGCTCGACGATCCCGACGAGATGACCGGGTGGGCGCGCAAGGCCTATGAAGCCGGTCTGCGTGCCGCGGCGCGCGACGGCGAGGCGTCACCCTGAACCTCACAGCGCCGATTCGCGCCGCAGCTCCCGCTCATGCTCCACGGCCGCGCATCATCATGTCGCCATGGGTATGAGACAAAAATAGAACACATATAATATAGGCGAATAAAATCAGTATATTAACCGCTCTTGCCAAATTGGAACAAAAGAGGTACAAAAATGTGAGCGGTCAACGAATTGTCCGTCTATCATTGACGACCAAAGGGTGCTGTATCATGGCTCAGAATTCATTACGGCTTGTAGAGGACAATTCGGTGGACAAATCAAAGGCTCTGGACGCTGCCCTGTCGCAGATCGAGCGCGCCTTCGGCAAGGGCTCGATCATGCGCCTGGGCGCAAACGAGCAGGCGGTCGAGATCGAAACGGTATCGACCGGCTCGCTCGGCCTCGACATCGCACTTGGTGTCGGCGGCCTGCCGCGCGGCCGCATCGTCGAGGTCTACGGCCCCGAAAGCTCGGGCAAGACGACGCTGGCGCTTCACACGGTGGCGGAAGCCCAGAAGAAGGGCGGCATCTGCGCCTTCGTCGATGCCGAGCACGCGCTTGATCCGGTCTATGCCCGCAAGCTCGGGGTCGATCTGGAGAATCTGCTGATCTCGCAGCCCGACACCGGCGAGCAGGCGCTGGAGATTTGCGACACGCTGGTGCGGTCCGGCGCGATCGACGTGCTGGTGGTGGACTCGGTCGCCGCGCTCACGCCGCGCGCCGAAATCGAGGGGGAGATGGGCGATTCCCTGCCCGGCCTCCAGGCCCGCCTGATGAGCCAGGCGCTGCGCAAGCTGACGGCCTCGATCTCGCGCTCCAACACCATGGTCATCTTCATCAACCAGATCCGCATGAAGATCGGCGTCATGTTCGGCTCGCCCGAAACCACGACCGGCGGCAATGCGCTCAAGTTCTACGCCTCGGTGCGCCTCGACATCCGTCGCATCGGCTCGGTCAAGGACCGCGACGAGGTGGTCGGCAACCAGACCCGCGTCAAGGTGGTCAAGAACAAGCTTGCCCCGCCCTTCAAGGTGATCGAGTTCGACATTATGTATGGCGAGGGCGTGTCGAAGACCGGCGAACTGATCGACCTCGGCGTCAAGGCCGGCGTGGTCGAGAAGTCCGGGGCGTGGTTCTCCTACAACTCCCAGCGCCTCGGCCAGGGTCGCGAGAACGCCAAGCAGTTCCTGCGCGACAATCCCGATACGGCGCGGGAGATCGAGATGGCGCTTCGCCAGAATGCCGGCCTGATCGCGGAAAAATTCCTCGAGAATGGCGGCTTCGAGGCGGAAGCCGGCGAAGGCTGACCTTCGGAAGTTGACGGGAAAGCCGGTCCTTCCGGCAGGCAGTCGTGCTAAAGATGGATCGCTGGCTCCTTGTGGGCCGGCGATCCTGCTTTTCGGGCCGGTTTGAGGGCACGGCCGTGCTGTCTTGGGTCGATCCGGCGTCAATGCCGCCGTCCAGGCATCGGGGCGCGTCCCTCATTCTGGACAGGGTGCGGGCCGACCGCTAAAAGGCGGTGTTTTCCACGCTGGCGTCGCCGGCGTTTTCTGAACAAAGGCATCTTTCATGAGTGGCGTGAACGAGATCCGGTCGGCATTCCTCGACTACTTCCGCAAGGAGGGCCACGAGGTCGTTGCCTCCAGCCCGCTGGTGCCGCGCAACGATCCGACGCTGATGTTCACCAATGCCGGCATGGTGCAGTTCAAGAATGTCTTTACCGGGCTGGAGACGCGCCCCTACAACCGCGCCGCCACCTCCCAGAAATGCGTGCGCGCCGGCGGCAAGCACAACGACCTCGACAATGTCGGCTACACCGCCCGCCACCACACCTTCTTCGAGATGCTGGGCAATTTCTCCTTTGGCGACTACTTCAAGGAGCGCGCCATCGAGCTTGCCTGGAACCTGATCACCCGCGAATTCGGACTGGCCAGGGACCGTCTTCTGGTCACCGTCTACCACACCGACGACGCGGCCGCGGATTTCTGGAAGAAGATCGCCGGCCTGCCGGACGAGAAGATCATCCGCATCCCGACCAGCGACAATTTCTGGGCGATGGGCGATACCGGGCCCTGCGGCCCGTGCTCCGAAATCTTCTACGACCATGGCGATCACATCCCCGGCGGCCCTCCCGGCAGCCCGGACGAGGACGGCGACCGCTTCATCGAGATCTGGAACCTCGTCTTCATGCAGTATGAGCAGGTGACGAAGGAGGAGCGCATCGATCTGCCGCGTCCGTCCATCGACACCGGCATGGGCCTGGAGCGCATCGCCGCCGTGCTGCAGGGCGTGCACGACAATTACGACATCGACCTGTTCAAGGCGCTGATCCGTGCTTCCGAGGAGGCGACGGGCGTGCCGGCCACGGGTGCGAACCGCGCCAGCCATCGCGTCATTGCCGACCACCTGCGCGCCTCGTCCTTCCTGATCGCCGATGGCGTGCTGCCCTCCAACGAGGGCCGTGGCTATGTGCTGCGCCGCATCATGCGCCGCGCCATGCGTCATGCGCAGCTTCTGGGCGCGAAGGAGCCGTTGATGTGGCGGCTCGTTCCGGCGCTGGTGCGCGAGATGGGGCAGGCCTATCCCGAACTGGTGCGGGGCGAAAAGCTGATCGCCGAGACGCTCAAGCTTGAGGAAACCCGTTTCCGCAAGACGCTGGCGCGCGGCCTTACCCTGCTCAACGACGCGACTGAAAGCCTCGGCAGCGGCGGCAGGCTGGATGGCGAGACGGCGTTCAAGCTCTATGACACCTATGGCTTCCCGCTCGACCTGACGCAGGACGCGCTGCGCCAGCGCAACATCGCCGTCGATCTCGACGGCTTCAACGCGGCGATGGAGCGCCAGAAGGCCGAGGCCCGCGCCAATTGGTCCGGGTCCGGCGAGGCGGCGACCGAGGCGGTATGGTTCGGCGTCCGCGAGAAGGCCGGCGCCACCGAATTCCTCGGCTACGACACCGAGCAGGCCGAAGGCATCGTCCAGGCGCTGGTGCAGGAGGGCAAGGAAGTCGAAGCGGCGGCGGCAGGGCAGCAGGTGGCCGTGGTCGTCAACCAGACGCCTTTCTACGGCGAATCCGGCGGCCAGATGGGGGACACAGGCACCATTTCCGGCGAAGGTTTCTCCATCGAGGTCGAGGACACCCTGAAGAAGGGCGAGGGCCTTTTCGTGCATGTCGGCAAGGTCGTGAAGGGCACGGTGAAGATCGGCGCGGCGGTCGAGCTGAAGGTCGATCACGCCCGCCGCAGCAAGCTGCGCTCCAACCATTCCGCCACGCACCTCATCCATGAGGCGCTGCGCGAGGTGCTGGGCACCCATGTCGCCCAGAAGGGCTCGCTGGTGGCGCCGGACCGGCTGCGCTTCGACTTTTCCCACAACAAGGGGATCTCGCCCGAGGAGTTGGAAGAGGTCGAGCGCATGGCCAATGAGATCGTCGTCCAGAACGGGCCGGTGACGACCCGGCTGATGTCGGTCGACGACGCCCGCGCCGAGGGCGCCATGGCGCTGTTCGGCGAGAAATATGGCGACGAGGTGCGCGTCGTTTCGATGGGGACGGCACTGCATGGCGAAAAGGCCAACCGGCCCTATTCGATCGAACTGTGCGGCGGCACCCATGTCAACGCCACCGGCGATATCGGCCTGGTGCGCATCGTGTCGGACAGCCCGGTTGCCGCCGGCGTGCGCCGTATCGAGGCGCTGACCGGGGAAGCCGCGCGTCAGTATCTGGACGAGCAGGAGCGGCGGCTGAAGTCGGCCGCGTCGGTGCTCAAGGTCTCGCCCGCCGAGGTGCCGGCCCGCGTCGAGGCGCTGGTCGAGGAGCGCCGCAAGCTGGAGCGCGAGCTTGCCGAGGCGCGCCGCAAGCTGGCGTTGGGTGGCGGCAGCGCCGCCGGTGCGGGTTCGGAGATCAAGGAGATCGACGGAACGAAGTTCCTCGGCAAGGTGGTCGAGGGCGTGTCGCCGCGCGATCTCAAGTCGCTGGCCGATGACGGCAAGAAGTCCGTGGGCTCCGGCGTGGTCACCTTCGTCGGGGTCGGCGAGGACAGCAAGGCCAGCGTCGTAGTCGCGGTCACCGACGACCTTACGTCCCGGTTCTCTGCCGTCGATCTGGTGCGCAAGGCTTCTGCCGCGCTCGGTGGGCTGGGTGGCGGCGGCCGTCCCGACATGGCGCAGGCCGGCGGCCCGGACGGTGCCAAGGCCGAAGCGGCGTTGCAGGCCGTGTCGCAGGCCCTCGCCTCGGCCTGATCGCGGGGCGTTTCGCCGGGCGGTGCGGTTTTGCAACTGCCGCACCGCAAGGCAGAACAGATTGGCGCATCCGGCCTACGCGGGTCGCGATCTTTCAGGTTCGCCGCTTGCGCCTGAAGTCGTTGTCTTTACGTCTGTCGTAGTCCCGAAAGCGGCCCTCACCCTTACCCTGCTTGCGGAAAAAGAGCCTCGACAGGGAGATGAGGGGCAAGACTATCTCAATCTGAATCGCTGTGGCTGGCGCGGTTTCCGTTCGATCGCAGTTCCATGGGATTCGGCACAGCCTGCCGGCCGTCTCCAACGCGCACCAAACACCCCGGCCTCAGGTCATTTTCCGGCGGAGACGATCAGCATCATCGGCCGTTCGATCTCATCGGCAAGGTCGGGTTGCCTCTCCAGTTCCTCTGGCGTCGGCGACCATTCGACGAGCCGCTGGATCGCGAAGCCGGCGTCGATCAGCGTGTTCAAGGTCGTCGCCAGCCTGCGGTGATATTTCAGCACGCCCTTCGCAAACCAGTCGGTGCGCCGCTCGCCTTCTACGGCGTAGTGGTCGACCGGCCAGGTGCGGCCGCCATCCGGCGCGGAGAGCCATCCCGGCCGGGTGGAGGCCATGTAGATCGGATGCTCGATGGTGAAGACGAAACCCGCTTGCGGCCGCAGCGAGCGGAAGATCGTCCCGGCCAGCCGCCCGAAATCCTCGACATAGTGGAACGCCAGCGAGGAATAGGCGAGATCGAAGGCCTCGTGCGGCAGGTCCAGTGTTTCCAGATCGGCCCGCTGGTAGCGGATTGCCGGGTCCGTCGTCTCGGTCCTCGCCCTGGCCAGCATGTTTTCGGACAGGTCGATGCCGAGAACCGAGGCCGCGCCCTGTGCTTTCGCCCAGCGCGCGAACCAGCCGAAGCCACACCCCAGATCGACGACATGCCTGCCGGCAAGGCCGGGAAGCAACCCACGGATGGCGGGCCATTCCGGCGCACCGTCGAGGCCGTGGACGGAGCGCGCCAGCCCGCTATAGCCCTTGAAGAATTCCGGCTTGTCGTAGACGTTTTGTGCCAATCCGCTCTCCATGGGGTTTCCCGAAACATCCGGATACGCTTGATCCTGTCCCGGCTGATGGCAGGTATAACACAATTGCCCGCATCCCCGGCTTGCGGGGGTGCGGGCATATCAGCAATATGAGCGGTGCCGGTTGTGGCGTGCAGGCCGGAACAGGCAGCCGCGCTGCCGCCTGTTCCGTTGAGCGCTTCTTCTACTCGTCGGCGTAGATGGCCTTCCAGATCACAGCGCCGATGGCGCCGCCGATGATCGGCGCCGCCCAGAACAGCCAGAGCTGGCCGAGCGCGCCGGTTTCGGCGAACAGGGCAACGCCGGTCGAGCGGGCGGGATTGACCGAGGTGTTGGTGACGGGGATCGACACCAGATGGATCAGCGTCAACGTCAGGCCGATGGCCAGCGGCGCGAAGCCGGGGGAGGCTTTGGCCGTGGTGGTGGCAAGAATGATGAAGATGAAGAAGGCGGTGAGCACCACTTCGATCACCAGTGCCGACAGCAGCGGATATTTTCCGGGCGAAAGCTCGCCATAGCCGTTGGAGGCGAAGCCGCCCGCGGCAAAGCCCGGCTGGCCCGAGGCGATCACGTAGAGGACCGCCCCCGCCACGATGGCGCCGACCACCTGCGCGATGATGTAGCCGATCAGGTCGCTGGCCGGCATCCGTCCGCCGACCGCCATGCCGACGGAAACGGCCGGGTTGAAGTGGCCGCCGGAAAAGCGGCCGACGGCATAGGCCATGGTCACGACGGTGAGGCCGAAGGCGAGCGCGACGCCGAGCAGGCCGATGCCGACTTCGGGAAATGCCGCGGCAATCACAGCCGATCCGCACCCGCAAAACACCAACCAGAATGTACCGAAGAATTCGGCTGCCAATTTCTGTGGCATGGTCCCTCTCCATGAATTGGGAGCATCGGCCACAGGTGGTTCTTCGAGTCCCTGGAAACCGATACTCGAACGAACACCGAAAAAGACAAGGCTGCGTGCGCTGTCCCCCGCATCACAACCTGGCCGAGTTTAGACTACCGTGAGTCGTGCCCGGGCGAAAGCGGGCCCTGCGAGTGGGCGCGGGACTGCCGAGCAGCAAAAAAGAAAGGGCGGTTTCCGTATCGGAAAACCGCCCTGACTGTTTTCGAGCGGCGGCTGCCGCTGCCCTCAAAATTTATCGGCCGGCCATCGTGCCATGGGAACGGACGGCCGGAAATGGCGTCAGGCCATCGCCTTTTGCAGGTTCTCGTCGACCTTGTCGAGGAAACCGGTGGTCGACAGCCACGGCTGGTCGGGACCGATCAGCAGCGACAGGTCCTTGGTCATGAAGCCGCTCTCGACGGTCTGGATGCAGACGCGCTCCAGCGTCTCGGCGAAGCGCTTCAGTTCGGCGTTGTCGTCCAGCTTGGCGCGGTGGGCGAGGCCACGCGTCCAGGCGAAGATGGAGGCGATGGAGTTGGTCGAAGTCTGCTCGCCCTTCTGGTGCTGGCGGTAGTGGCGGGTCACCGTGCCGTGCGCGGCTTCCGCCTCCACCGTCTTGCCGTCCGGCGTCATCAGCACCGAGGTCATCAGGCCGAGCGAGCCGAAGCCCTGCGCCACCGTGTCGGACTGCACGTCGCCGTCATAGTTCTTGCACGCCCATACATAGCCGCCGGACCACTTAAGCGAGGAGGCGACCATGTCGTCGATCAGGCGGTGCTCGTACCAGATCTTGCGTTCCTTGAACTGCGCCTCGAACTCCTGCTCGTAGACCTCCTGGAAGATGTCCTTGAAGCGGCCGTCATAGGCCTTGAGGATGGTGTTCTTGGTGGACAGATAGACCGGATAGTTGCGCAGCAGGCCGTAGTTCAGCGAGGCGCGGGCGAATTCGCGGATCGATTCGTCGAGGTTGTACATGGCCATGGCGACGCCGGAGCCGGGCGCGTCGAACACTTCGTGCTCGATGGTCTGGCCGTCTTCGCCGACGAACTTGATGGTCAGCTTGCCCTTGCCCGGGAAGCGGAAGTCGGTGGCGCGATACTGGTCGCCGAAGGCATGGCGGCCGACGACGATCGGCTGGGTCCAGCCGGGCACCAGGCGCGGCACGTTCTTCATGATGATCGGCTCGCGGAAGATGGTGCCGCCGAGGATGTTGCGGATCGTGCCGTTCGGCGACTTCCACATCTTCTTGAGCTTGAATTCCTCGACGCGCGCCTCATCCGGCGTGATGGTGGCGCATTTCACGCCCACGCCGTGCTTCTTGATGGCGTTGGCGGCGTCGATGGTCACCTGGTCGTTGGTGGCGTCGCGGTGCTCGATGCCGAGATCGTAATATTCGAGGTCGAGGTCGAGATAGGGGTGGATCAGCTTGTCTTTGATGAACTGCCAGATGATGCGGGTCATCTCGTCGCCGTCGAGTTCGACGACCGGGTTCGCCACCTTGATCTTCGCCATGAAACTGCCTCGTCTTGGAAAAAAATGCCTTGCCGGAACGGTAGGGCGTTGGGGATGCGCCCCTATACCAAAGCAAGCGAAGGTGCGCAAACGAACACAGCGTTCCTGATGGGGCCTGATTTTCGGTGCGTGCGCTCTTTCCGCGCTCTATGGATTGAGACGAAACTCACCGCTCGTGAGCGCCCTGCGTACGGCTTCCAGGATCTCCTGCCTGCCAAGCCCGGCGGTGTCGATCCGGTGGCTGTCCAGCCTGTCCAGTTGCGAGAACTGGCTGTGCAGGGCGCTGATCGGCATGGGGTCGGTCAGCGTCTCGCCGCCGCGCAACTGGCAGCGCCTGATCGCCTCGTCGAGGTCGGGACGCAGCACGATATAGTGGAGGGGATGGCGGGCGGCGTTGAATGCGGGCAGGAACCATGGGCCTATGATGCCGTCGATCACCACGAAATAGCCGCCATCGGCATAGCTTTCGGCAGCCGCGCAAAGGGCGTTCATCACCACTTCGTTCTGCCGGTGTGCTTCCGGCAGGTAGGGCGGGACGGACCCGTTTCTTATGAAGTGCCAGAAATCGTCGGCATGGAGATGCACCGCCGGCTGGCCGCAGCTTTCGACGAGGCTGCGCGCGGTCGTCGTCTTTCCCGCGCCGGGCGTGCCGGTGAGGATGAGGAGCTGTCCGGAAAGATCGATCATGAGGGAATGATCGCCTCGCCTCCGCAGGAGGTCAAGCGCGCCCCGAGCGACGCCATCTCCCGTCGCCGGGCCATGGGGGAGCTTCAATTTCGCGGCCGGATGTGTCAGGGACAGCAAAAAGCCGCAAAGCGAAATGCATTGAAGCCCATGCCGTCCCCAGAGCACCTTTCCAATTCCCCTGTCGTCGGTCCGGTCATCGTCCTCGTCGAGCCGCAACTTGGCGAGAATATCGGCATGGTGGCGCGTGCCATGGCCAATTTCGGCCTCAGCGAATTGCGGCTGGTCAATCCGCGTGACGGCTGGCCGAGCGAGAAGGCGCGGGCCGCGGCCAGCAAGGCGGACCATGTCATCGATGCGGTGCGGGTGTTCGACGACCTGCCGGCCGCGATCGCCGACCTCAATTTCGTCTTCGCCACCACGGCGCGGGCGCGCGACGGCTTCAAGAAGGTGGCGGGGCCGGTGGAGGCGGGCAGGGCGCTGCGGGCGCGCTGCGCAGCCGGCCAGCGCACGGGCATCCTGTTCGGGCGCGAACGTTTCGGCCTCAACAATGACGAGGTGGGCATGGCCGACGAGATCGTGACCTTCCCGGTCGATCCCGGCTTCGCCTCGCTCAACATCGCGCAGGCCGTGCTTCTGATGTCCTATGAGTGGATGAAATCCGGCCTCGAGGACGAAACCCGGACCAATTTTTCCGGTCCGGACATGCCGCCTGCCACCAAGGCGGAGCTGTTCGGCCTGTTCTCCCATCTGGAGGCGGCGCTGGAGGCGCGGGGCTATTTCCGTCCGGCGCAAAAGAAGCCGAAGATGGTCGACAATCTGCGCTCGGTTCTCACCCGCGCCGGCTTTGCCGCGCCGGAACTGCGCGTGCTGCGCGGGGTGATCGCCTCGCTGGACTATTTCTCGCCGAAGGAACCGCGCGGCGTCGGCTATCCCGAGCGCAAGGCGCGCGCCGACCGCGACCTGCATGCGGCGAGCGACGACGAGGCCGGGACGGGGCAGGAGCGCAAGGAGCCCGACGATGGCTGAACAGCCGATCCTGATGTTCGATTCCGGGGTCGGCGGGCTCACCGTGCTGCGCGAGGCGCGGGTGCTGATGCCGGACCGCCGCTTCGTCTATGTGGCCGACGACGCCGCCTTTCCCTACGGGGCATGGGAGGAGCCGGCGCTGCGGGCCCATATGCTCGACCTGTTCGCCGTCCTTCTGGAGCGTTACCGGCCGGAAATCTCGGTCATCGCCTGCAACACGGCCTCCACGCTGGTGATCGACGATTTGCGCCGGCGCTTTCCCGGTCACCCCTTTGTCGGCACCGTGCCGGCGATCAAGCCCGCCGCCGAGCGCACCCGCTCGGGGCTGGTTTCGGTGCTGGCGACGCCGGGAACGGTGAAGCGGCAGTATACGCGCGATCTCATTCGTCAGTGGGCCAGCAAGTGCCATGTGCGGCTTGTCGGGTCCGAGCGGCTGGCCTCGCTCGCGGAGGTCTATATGCGCGACGGCTTCGTCGACGAGGAGGAGGTGAGGGCCGAGATCGCCCCGTGCTTCGTGGAGCAGGAGGGCAGGCGCACCGACATCGTGGTGCTGGCCTGCACCCATTATCCCTTCCTGGCCAACCGCATGCGCAAGACCGCGCCCTGGCCGGTGGACTGGCTCGATCCGGCCGAGGCGATCGCACGGCGGGCGCTGTCGCTGGTCGATGGCCGCCCGCGCCCGTTGGAGTCCGCAAACGGTGGCGAGCCGGACATTGCGGTGTTCACCTCGGGAAAGCCGGACTTTGCCGCGCGCCGGCTGATGCAGGGTTTCGGGCTCACCGTCGCGGTTTGACGGAACATGCGGGCCTGCCGGCCGTTTCTCCGCAAAGGAGAAGACCCATGCCCGCCAAATCCAAAGCCCAGCAGAAGGCCGCCGGTGCCGCCCTTTCGGCCAAGCGCGGCGAGACGCCCAAGAGCAAGCTCCGGGGCGCCTCGAAGGAGATGTACGAATCCATGAGCGAGAAGCAGCTCGAGGAATTCGCCGAGACCGATCGCAAAGGCCTGCCTGAAAAGAAATCGAAGGACTAGCCTTCAATATCCCAGCGTGAAGCGCTTGCCGGTGTGCTTCGGCGTTTCCGCCTCGTCGAGCAGCGCCACGGCCAGGTCCTCCACCGAAATGCGGCTCTCACCCTTGTCGTCCACCAGAGGATGGTCGTCTCCGAGCCGGAACCTGGCGGTGCGCTCGCCGGGCACGAGGTTGATGGCCGGCGACACGAATGACCATTGCAGGCCGGTTTCCTTTCGAAGCGCTTCCAGCGTGTCGCGCGCGGCCAATGCGCCCTCTTTGTATTCGGCCGGAAACTGCGGCGAATCCACGAGCTGGCTGCCGTCCGGCGCCAGCAGGCTGCCCGCGCCGCCGACCACGATCAGACGCACGCCGGCGGCCTTGGCGGCATCGGCGATCGCCTTCGAGCCGGCAAGGTGCTTCGCGTAGATGTCGGGATCGCCCCAACCGCCGTTGAAGGTGGATATGGCGACGTCATGGCCGGCAAGCAGCGAGGCCAGCTTGCCGGGGTCGGTGGCATCCGCGGCGACGGCCGTGACGCCGGACTGGCTGGCGATCTTGCCCGCGTTGCGGGCGATGGCGGTGATCGTGTGCCCGCGCGAGGCCGCTTCCTTGAGCACGGCGCTGCCGACGTAACCGGACGCGCCGATGATTGCGATTTTCATGAGTAGTCTCCCTGGCTGTGCCGGTCGGAAATCCGAAATAGGTATTTTTGATAATCAGGTTATGATAAGTAACCAGATAGCCCGAATACAGGATCGGGAAAAGAGCGCATGATTTTGTGCGCAGGTTACCTCGGAGGAACCGCATGAACGCCCTTGCCGGTAAGGCCGCGACATCTGATAGCGAAGGCGGGGCGCCGGCGTCGCTGCTTCAGGCTTCGCCCGGCTTCGAGGCCGAGGAGGGCGGCGGCTGCCCGATCCGCGAGGTTCTGGACCGGGTGGGCGACACCTGGAGCCTGCTGGTCATCATCAATCTCCAGCCGCGCCCGATGCGCTTCAATGCGCTGCGCCGCTCCATCGAGGGCATATCGCAGCGCATGCTGACGGTGACGCTGCGTTCGCTGGAGCGCGACGGGCTGGTGAGCCGCACCGTACGCCCGACCACGCCGCCGGAAGTGGAATATGCGCTGACCGCCCTCGGCCGCTCGATCGCCGTGCCGATCGGCGCGCTGGGCGATTGGGCCGCCGAAAACAGGGCCGCGCTGCGGGCGGCGCGCGCGGCTTTCGACGGGGTCCAGCCGGCTGCCGGAAAATGACCATGCCATGGCGAAGGGGCGCTTTTGCTTGACAGGGCGCGCCGATCCCTCTAGTGGAAGCCGCGAAGCACCGGGCCGCAAGCCCGGTTGTTTCGTTTGACGTGTCCCGTGGATGGTCCGCCGCTTTGCGCGGACGATCCTGTCAGGTCTCGAAAACGGAGGCCAGAGGAGGGCGCGTTTCCTTCCCCACGGCCATGGGGCCGCGGGTATTTTGTTTGAAAGGGAATGCGATGAGCAAGCGCGAATCCGCTAAGTACAAGATTGACCGCCGTCTTGGCGAAAACATCTGGGGCCGTCCGAAGTCCCCGGTCAACCGTCGCGAATACGGCCCCGGCCAGCACGGCCAGCGCCGCAAGGGCAAGCTGTCCGACTTCGGCCTGCAGCTCCGCGCCAAGCAGAAGCTGAAGGGCCACTACGGCGACATTTCCGAGAAGCAGTTCCGCAAGACCTACGAGGAGGCCAACCGCCGCAAGGGCGACACCTCCGAGAACCTGATCGGCCTGCTGGAGTCGCGCCTCGACGCCATCGTCTACCGCGCCAAGTTCGTGCCGACGATTTTCGCCGCCCGCCAGTTCGTCAACCACGGCCATGTCAACGTCAACGGCCGCCGCGTGAACATCGGCTCCTATCGCTGCAAGGCCGGCGACGTCATCGAGGTGCGCGAGAAGTCCAAGCAGCTCACCATCGTTCTGGAAGCTGCCGGCCTCGCCGAGCGCGACGTGCCGGACTACATCGAAGTCGATCACAACAAGATGGTCGCCACCTATGCCCGCGTTCCGAGCCTCTCGGACGTGCCCTATGCGGTGCAGATGGAACCGAACCTGGTGGTCGAGTTCTATTCGCGCTGATCCGGCCGCGATTTCGAAATGCAAAGGCCGCCTTCGAGGCGGCCTTTTCTTTTGCGAAGAATCCGAAACCTGATTTCACTGGGCCGCCCGATGGTCTAATCCGGGCATCCGCAAAACCTTAAGGCACGCTGGCCAATGGATATGCCGACGCTTACCAAAGACACACAAGCCGGGTCCGGTTGCCATCCGCTGTTCGCGTCGGTGCCGTCCTCGGTGGAGTTCAACAAACTGCGCAAGCGCCTGCTGCGCCAGGCCCGGCAGGCAATCGACGATTTCGCCATGGTGAAGCCGGGCGAACGCTGGCTGGTGGCGCTGTCAGGCGGCAAGGATTCCTACGGGCTTCTGGCGCTGCTGCTCGACCTGAAATGGCGCGGCCTGCTGCCGGTGGATCTGCTGGCCTGCAATCTCGACCAGGGGCAGCCGAATTTCCCCAAGCACATCCTGCCCGATTACCTCAATGCCAACGGCATTGCCCACCGCATCGAATACCAGGACACCTATTCGATCGTCACCGACAAGCTGCCGGAAACCAGCACCTACTGCTCGCTTTGCTCACGGCTGCGGCGCGGCCATCTGTACCGCATCGCGCGGGAGGAGGGCTGTTCGGCGCTGGTGCTGGGCCATCACCGCGAGGATATCCTGGAGACCTTCTTCATGAACCTGTTCCATGGCGGCCGCCTTGCCGCCATGCCGCCCAAGCTGCTCAACGATGAGGGCGACGTGATGGTGCTGCGGCCGCTGAGCTTCTGCGCGGAGGCCGATCTGGCGAAATTCGCCGCCGCCATGCGCTTCCCCATCATCCCCTGCGACCTGTGCGGCAGTCAGGACGGTCTCCAGCGCAACCTGATGAAGGCGATGCTCGACGATGTCGAGAAGAAGATGCCCGGCCGCAAGGACACGATGATCCGGGCACTGGCCAATGTGCGCCCCTCGCATCTGCTCGACCGCAGCCTGTTCGACTTTGCGGGGCTGAACCTCGGCGGTTCAGCCCCGCATTAAGCCCGTGATCAGACCGGCTTGTTGTGCGGCTGGAACAGCTTGCCGCGCTCGGCGATCAGAACGAACACCAGGCCCATGGCCGCGACGCTGACGAAGCCGGCGGCAAGCGGCGTCGTGGTGCCGTTGAAGGCCTGGCCGATCAGGGCGCCGATGGTGCCGCCTCCGGCGGTGCCCATGAAGCCCAGCACCGAGGACGCCGTGCCCGCGACGTGGCCGAGCGGTTCCATGGCCAGCGCGTTGAAGTTCGAGCCGATGAGGCCGAATTGGAACATGGCCAGCGCGAACAACAGCAGGAACAGCGGGAACGGGATGGTGCCGAACAGCGACAGGACGAACCAGATGCCGCTGACCGTCATGAAGCCGATCAGCGCGGTGTGCGAGAGCCGGCGCATGCCGAAGCGGCCGACGAGACGCGAGTTCAGGTAGGACGACAGCGCCATGAAAGCCGCCACGGCGGCGAAGGCCACCGGGAACATGGTGCCGAGGCCGTAGATGCCGACATAGACCTGCTGCGCCGAGTTGATGAAGCCGAACAGCGAACCGAAGATGAAGGTGCTGGCCAGCGTGTAGCAAAGCGCCACCCGGTTGCCGAGCACGATGCCGAAAGCCTGGCCGATCGAGCGCAGGTTGAACGGGCGCTTGTCGGCAGGATCGAGGGTCTCGGGCAGGCGCAGCGCCATCCACGCCGTCACGGCAATGCCGGCGAACGCCATGAACACGAAGATCAGGTGCCATTCGCCGAACAGCATGATGACCTGTCCGGTGCCCGGCGCGATGACCGGAACGATCATGAACACCATCATCACCAGCGACATGGCTTCCGCCATCTGCCGCCCGCCGAACACGTCGCGGATGATGGAGACGGTGATGACGCGGGTGGCTGCCGAGCCGATGCCGTGCAGGACGCGCATCGCCAGCAGGCTGGCGAATGTCGGCGCGATCGCCCCGGCAAAGGCCGCCACGATATAGATCCCCAGTCCCACCAGCATCGGGCCGCGGCGGCCGAAGCGGTCGGCAAGGGGGCCGTAGGCGAGCTGGGCAATGGCAAAGCCCAGCAGGTAGGCGGAAATGACATACTGGCGGTGGTTTTCGCTTTCCACACCGAGGCTGGCACCGATTTCCTGCAAGCCCGGCAGCATGATGTCGATGGCGAGCGCATTGAGCGCCATCAGCATCGCCATCATGGCGATGAACTCCATCTTGCCCATGCCCATCAGCCTGGGCGGTACCGCTTTAACGGTGGCGTCCATAGGGTTACCTTTAAAAGAACGGCGATTCCGGCAAGCCGGCAGTGTGGCTTCGCGCCGGGAACCGCATGGTTTCAAACAGGGCGATTCCGGCACAACACGGAGCAATCTCCACCCGGAATCGCGGGACTTCAAAGAGCAGCAAAGGCGCTGGGGGCACCAGCGCCTTTGTCCGATATATGCGGCGCTACCGTGGCAGCGCAGGAAGAATCAGGTCAGGCGGCGCCTTTGACCTTGATGCCTTTCTCGTCGAAGAAGGATTGCAACTCGCCGGCCTGGAACATCTCGCGCACGATGTCGCAGCCGCCCACGAACTCGCCCTTGACGTAGAGCTGGGGAATAGTGGGCCAGTTGGAGTAGTCCTTGATGCCCTGGCGCAGCTCGCTGGAATCGAGCACGTTGATGCCCTTGTAGTCGACGCCGACATAGTCGAGAATCTGCACCACTTGCCCGGAAAAGCCGCACTGCGGGAAGCCCGGCGTGCCCTTCATGAACAGGACCACGTCGCTGTTCTTGACTTCGTTGTCGATGTAATCGCTGATTCCGCTCATGGCCATTCCTTTCGGGCCTGGGGAAGTCAGGCCGCAAACCTGCTACTCAAATAGCCCCGAGTGCGTTTCGAAACAAGACCGCTTCGGCCGGCCTTGTCGGGAAGCGGAAGGACTTATCTCCGAAAACACGATGAAAGCATGAGAAAAATGTCACTCGCGGCAGCGACCGTCGCTTTGCTTGCCATTGGCCTGGGGGTCGCGTGGTGGTTGCGGCCGGCAAGGCCGCCGGCGCCTCCTCCGGTGGCTTCCGTTCCCCTGCCGGCCCCTTGCGGCGATGTGGCTTTCGAGGGTGTGGTGCATATCGTGTGCGTGCTCGATCCGGCCGCCTACGAGGTGCGTGTTGCCTACGCGGATGCGCGCGGCAGGCCCTTCGGCTCGGTCGCGGCTTTCGATGCGGCGATGGCCGGGGAGGGCGGTCAGCCGCTGCTGTCCATGAATGGCGGCATGTACCACAAGGACCTTACACCGGTCGGGCTGCTGGTGGAGGACGGGCGCGAGAAGGTCCCTCTCAACCTCGAGGATGGCGAGGGCAATTTCTTCATGAAGCCCAACGGCGTGTTCATGATCGGCCGGGACGGACGCGGCACCGTGATGGAAGCTTCGGCGTATGAGCGGGCGGCGCAGGACGCGCTCTATGCCACGCAGTCCGGCCCCATGCTGGTCATCGACGGTGAAATCCACCCGCGTTTCGAACCGGATGGCGCATCGCGCCACATCCGCAACGGTGTCGGCATCGACGGCAAAGGCCGCACCGTGCTTGCCGTTTCGCGCAAACCGGTCAGCCTCGGCAGTTTCGCCCGGCTGTTTCGCGACGAACTGGGATGCCGCAACGCGCTGTTCCTCGACGGCGCCATATCGACGCTGACCGGCAGCGGCAAGGTCGTTATCGGCGGCAAGCATCCGGCCGGGCCGATTCTGACCGTCTTCGAGAGAAAGCAGTAAGTCTCAGTCCGGCGCGCTGGTCTGCAGGGCCAGCGCGTGCAGCACGCCGCCCATGTTGCCCTTCAGGGCATCGTAGACCATCTGGTGCTGCTGGACGCGGCTCTTGCCACGGAAGCTTTCGGCGACCACCTCGGCTGCATAGTGGTCGCCGTCGCCGGCGAGATCGCGGATCGTGACCTGGGCGTCAGGAATGCCTTCCTTGATCAGCCTCTCGATCTCGCGTGCATCCATTGCCATGTCGTTTTCCCTGTCAGGTACCCATGAAGCGCGGGAACCACGATTCGTGCGTGGCCACCAGTTCTTCAACCGATATGGCATGCGCCTGCCCAAGTTTCAATTCGGCGCCGCCGGTCGTGCCGAGGAGGTGAACGGCGATGCCGAGCTTTTCCTGTTCGGCGGCCAGCGCCTGCCATTCGGCGCTGTCGGGCTGGATCGCGAGGGTGACGAGATAGCGGCCCTGATCCTCGCCGAAGAAGGCCGGGACCGGGTCGCCGGCAGGGGCGGACACGGTCGCGCCGATGCCGGAAGCCATCGCCATTTCGGCCAGGCCCACGGCAAGGCCGCCGTCGGAAAGGTCGTGGCAGGCGGTGACGACGCCGGATGCGATCAGATCGCGCACATGGTCGCCGACGCGCTTTTCATGGGCGAGGTCGACCGGCGGCGGCGGGCCGTCGGTGCGGCCATGCACGTCGCGCAGATAGATCGATTGGCCCAGATGCGTGCCCCAGTTCTCCGGTGCGCCGATGAGCAGGATGGGCTGGCCTTCGGCCGCGAAGCCGATGCGCGCCATCTTCTGCCAGTCGCCGAGCAGGCCGACGCCGCCGATTGTGGGGGTGGGCAGGATGCCCTGGCCGTTGGTCTCGTTGTAGAGCGAGACGTTGCCCGAAACGATGGGGAAGTTGAGTTCGCGGCAGGCCTCGCCGATGCCCTTGATGGCATGAACGAGCTGGCCCATGATTTCCGGCCGCTCGGGATTGCCGAAATTGAGGTTGTCGGTGGCCGCCAGCGGCAGCGCGCCGGTGGCGGTCAGGTTGCGCCAGCATTCGGCCACGGCCTGCTTGCCGCCTTCATACGGGTCGGCCTCGCAATAGCGCGGCGTGACGTCCGAGGAGAAGGCGAGCGCCTTGCTCTCATGGCCTTCCACGCGCACCACGCCGGCATCGCCGCCCGGCCGTTGCAGCGAATTGCCCTGGATCATGGTGTCGTACTGTTCCCACACCCAGCGGCGCGACGACAGGTCCGGCCCGCCGAGCATCTTCAGCAGAGCATCGCCAATATCGGCCTGCGGCACGTCGTTGGCGGCGAGCGGCGCTGGCTTGGCCGGCTCCACCCAGGGGCGGTCATATTCGGGCGCCTGGTCGCCCAGGTCCTTGATCGGCAGGTTGGCGACTTCCTCACCCTGATGGAGGACGCGGAAGCGGAGGTCGTCCGTGGTGTGGCCGACGATGGCGAAGTCGAGGCCCCATTTGATGAAGATCGCCTCGGCTTCCTTCTCCTTTTCGGGGCGCAGCACCATGAGCATGCGCTCCTGGCTTTCCGACAGCATCATCTCATAGGCGCTCATACGCTCCTCGCGCACCGGCACCTTGTCGAGGTCGAGCTCGATGCCGAGGTCGCCCTTGGCGCCCATCTCGACGGCGGAGCAGGTAAGGCCGGCCGCTCCCATGTCCTGGATGGCGATGACCGCCCCCGACGCCATCAGCTCGAGGCAGGCTTCCAGCAGACACTTTTCCGTGAAGGGATCGCCCACCTGTACGGTGGGGCGCTTCTCCTCGATGGAATCGTCGAACTCGGCCGAGGCCATGGTGGCGCCGCCGACGCCGTCGCGGCCGGTCTTGGCGCCGAGATAGACGACCGGCAGGCCGACGCCCTTTGCCTCGGAGAGGAAGATGCCGTCCGTCCTGGCGAGGCCGGCGGCGAAGGCGTTGACAAGGATGTTGCCGTTGTAGCGGGCGTCGAAATTCACCTCGCCGCCGACGGTTGGCACGCCGAAGGAATTGCCGTAGCCGCCGACGCCGGAGACCACGCCGGCCACCAGATGTCGGGTCTTGGGATGGTCTGGCTCCCCGAAGCGCAGCGCGTTCATGGCCGCGATCGGCCGCGCGCCCATGGTGAACACGTCGCGCAGAATGCCGCCGACGCCGGTCGCCGCGCCCTGATAGGGCTCGATATAGGAGGGGTGGTTGTGGCTCTCCATCTTGAAGACCACGCAATCGCCGTCGCCGATGTCGACCACGCCGGCATTCTCGCCGGGCCCCTGGATGACGACATCGCCCTTGGTCGGCAGGGTGCGCAGCCACTTCTTCGAGGACTTGTAGGAGCAATGCTCGTTCCACATGGCGGAGAAGATGCCGAGCTCAGTGAAGGTCGGCTCGCGCCCGATGAGGTCGAGGATGCGCTGATATTCGTCCGGCTTCAGCCCATGCGCGGCGACAAGCTCGGGAGTGATCTGCACGGTGTTGGGAATGGTCATCGGTTCCTGGGCTCGGCTTCGGGGCTGGGATCGCCTGCGCGGCAGCGATCGAGGCATTCAGTTAAGCATTGGCACCGCAGTAAGTCAGGTGCGTCGGTAAATCCAGATCGAACAGGCAAGCGAGTAGCAATAGGCCAGCATTTCCAGCATTTCCTCGATGCCTTCATAGCGCCGGTGCTCGGCGAACTCGGCCACCAGTATGATGACGAAGGCCACGCCGAGCGGCCAGAACACGAAGCTCCAGCGCGGCTTCAGCGCATCCATGAAGTCCTTGCGCCGGATGAACAGCAGCACCGCCATGATCGCGGTCATGATGGCGGAAAGCGTATATTTGGCCGGAGCGGTCATGCACACGCCGCCGGGATAGAAGGGGCTGTCGCAGCGCGGCGTCTCGCGCATCGCGGCATGTAGGAGGATATAGGCGACCGGTATGCAGATGAAAGCCACCGGACCCCGGCTGCGCCATGCCCGCGCGGCAAACACCAGGGCCACAAGGCAAAGTACCACGGTCTGGCTGCCCTCCACCGGGCCGTTTTCGACGAACAGGAACCCATCCATATCGGTATGGAATTCCGCCCAGTATCCCGCCACTGCCGCAAGGATCGACAGGGCAATCCCCCAGCCGATCCATGTTGGCGGGTGGGGATAGCGGATGGTCTGCTGCACTGTACTTCCTGCCGGTATTCTGGGGCCGGCAAATCTGCCGGGCCGTTGCGAAAAATGCCTGTCGGCTATGCCGCGGCGGCACAGGACGAATTGCCGCCTTGCCAGCGCGTGATGTCGGCACTGATGCGCGCGCCCAACGCCTCGCCCATCAGCGGCCCGAACACGTCGACGCGGCTGGAATTGCCGGTTGCCTGCACCACCAGCAGCGGCTTGCCGCCATAGTGCCTGGCCGGAACCAGCAGGAAGCGCGGCGTGCCGCCGAAATTGTTCAGCTCATTGGCCATTTGGTAAGGCCGGAAAGCCGGATCCTTGCTGGCGATCCAGCATTTGTGCGCGGCGGCCGCCACCTGCTCCATGGTGCGCAGCGCGGCACTTTTCCCGGCCGGCTGCGAGGTGCCCTTGGAGCCGGACTGGCAGGAGGCGAGGGCAAGACCGGCAACCGCAAGGGCCGCAAACCTGAAGCTCATGGAGATAGCTGTCATTCGCCTGCCTGTCTCGAAGCTGCAACTCTGTCAGTGGATATCCCGCCGGGCAAGGGCGGGACGGTCTGGCATCATGCGGCTATGCCGAGCGCGCTCTCGAACAGGGCGCGCCCGTCCGTGCCGCCATGGGCCGCCTCGATGAGGTTTTCCGGGTGCGGCATCAGGCCCAGCACATTGCCCTTGTCGTTGACGATGCCGGCGATGTCGTTGATCGAGCCGTTGGGGTTGGTGCCCTCGGCGTAGCGGAACACGACCTGGCCCTGTCCCTCCAGCCGCGCCAGCGTCCCGGCGTCGGCGAAGTAATTGCCGTCGTGGTGCGCGACCGGGCAGCGGATGATCTGTCCGGGCCGGTAGTTGCGGGTGAAGGCGGTGTTGGCGTTGGCCACCTCCAGCTTCACCTCGCGGCAGACGAATTTCAGCGAGGTATTGCGCATCAGGGCGCCCGGCAGCATGCCGGTTTCCACGAGTATCTGGAAGCCGTTGCACACGCCGATGACCATCACGCCCTGCGCCGCCTTCTCGGCCACGGCGCGAAGGGCGGGCATGCGCGCCGCAATCGCCCCGCAGCGCAGATAGTCGCCGTAGGAGAAACCGCCGGGGATGACGATGAGGTCGACATCGGGGATCGTCGTGTCGGTTTCCCACACGGTCACCGGCGGCGTGCCGGAGATCTTGGTCAGCGCCGCGATCATGTCGCGGTCGCGATTGAGGCCGGGAAGGAGGACGACTGCCGATTTCACCTCAGGCGATCTCCACTGCGTAGTTCTCGATCACCGTGTTGGCCAGAAGCTTGTCGCACATGGCCTTGAGGTCGGCTTCCGCCCTGGCCTTGTCGCCATGGGCCAGTTCGATGTCGAACACCTTGCCCTGCCGCACCTGGCCGACGCCGTCGAAGCCGAGTCCGCCGAGCGCATGTTCAATGGCCTTGCCCTGCGGGTCGAGCACGCCGTTCTTGAGGGTTACGGTAACGCGGGCCTTGATCACGCTCTGTCGCTCCTGTCGGGAAAGGTCAATGCGGCTTGGAGCCCTTGGGCAGGCCGGAGGCGACGAGCACCGGCCCGGTGGGGCGGGGCGGCTCGTTCTCGTTCATGATGCCGAGGCGGCGGGCCACTTCCTGATAGGCCTCGACGAGGCCGCCCATGTCGCGGCGGAACCGGTCCTTGTCGAGCTTGTCCTGCGTGGCGACATCCCACAGGCGGCAGGAGTCCGGTGAGATCTCGTCGGCGACGACGATGCGCATCATGTCGCCCTCGAACAGGCGGCCGCACTCCATCTTGAAGTCGACGAGCTGGATGCCGACGCCGAGGAACAGGCCGGAGAGGAAGTCGTTGACGCGAATGGCCAGCGCCATGATGTCGTCGATTTCCTGCGGGCTCGCCCAGCCGAAGGCGGTGATGTGCTCTTCCGACACCATCGGGTCGTCCAGCGCGTCGGCCTTGTAGTAGAATTCGATGATCGAGCGCGGCAGCACGGTGCCTTCCTCGATGCCGAGGCGCTTAGCCAGCGAGCCGGCGGCGACGTTGCGCACCACCACCTCGAGCGGGATGATCTCCACCTCCTTGATGAGCTGCTCGCGCATGTTCAGGCGGCGGATGAAATGGGTCGGAATGCCCATCCGGTTGAGATGGGTGAAGATGTGCTCGGAAATGCGGTTGTTGAGCACGCCCTTGCCGTCCACCACTTCGTGCTTCTTCTTGTTGAAGGCGGTGGCGTCATCCTTGAAGAACTGGATCAGGGTGCCCGGCTCGGGTCCTTCATAGAGGATCTTGGCCTTGCCTTCATAGATGCGGCGGCGTGACTTCATATCGGTGTTTTCTCTGGTTCGAAGGACAGGCCCGTCGGCCGTCCCTTTTCAGGCCGCTCGTCGCGGCAACCATGGGCTCAGCCGGGTCTCTAGCGCAAACGAACCGTTTCCTCAATTGGAATCGCCGCCATGCACCGCTTTCGGTGGATGTTGCGGGGTGCGATATGTCGTAGCGGCACGCAACAACACATATTGACCGTGTCCTGCCCTTTTGGTTTGTGCGTTCGCATTCCATATTCATGGGCAATTCGAATCGCTTGCACCCGGAGGGTAACGCCATGACCAACATGAAGGACCGGCAGGAGAGCTTCGAGCGCAAATTCGCGCTGGACGAGGAACAGAGGTTCAAGGCGATTGTCCGCCGCAACAAGCTGCTCGGCCTCTGGGCCGCCGAAAAGCTCGGCAAGAGCGGGGCTGACGCCGAAGCCTATGCCCAGGAAGTGGTGAAGTCCGACTTCGAGGAAGCAGGCGACCACGACGTGTTCCGCAAGGTGCGCAAGGATTTCGATACGGCCGGCGTCGAGCAGTCCGACCATCAGATCCGCCGCACCATGGAAGAACTGCTGGCCACCGCCGCCGAGCAGGTCAAGAACGGCTAAAGCAATTGCAGCAAAAGTGCGAAGCGGTTTTGGGTTCGGAACTGCGTCAAAACAAAAAGCTAGAGCGTTTCCGCGGTTCGGAGAAAAGTGGAAATGCTCTAGCGGCGGACGGCATGGGCGAGGCACAGCACGTCGCCGCACTTGGCCAACTTGCCTGAAACCGTATCGGCCGCCCGGCAATGCCGGGCGGTTTTTTTGTTTTCAATACAATCGGTTCCTGTCCTTGCCGGAATCGAATGATGAGGAGGCCTCATGTCGCTCAGGGAACGTCTCGCCGCCGATGAGGTGGTGCTTACGTGCTGGTCCGGCGTGCCGGATGCGCTCACCGTCGAGATCCTGGCGGCACAGGGCTTCGATGCCGTCACGCTCGACATGCAGCATGGCGGCCACAATGAGGACAGTGTCCTGCGCTGCCTCGCGCCGGTGCTGGCGAGGGGCAAGCCGGCGCTGGTGCGCGTGCCGGTCGGGCGCTTCGACATGGCCAGCCGGGCGCTGGATTTCGGAGCCGAGGCGGTCATCGCGCCGATGATCAATTCCGCGGCCGAGGCGCAGGCCTTTGCCGCGGCGATGAAATATCCGCCGGTCGGCCAGCGCTCATGGGGTCCGACCTACGCCTTCCCCCGCCGTGGCAAGGGCGACCATCAGGAATGGCTGCGCACCAGCAACGAACGCACCTTGGCCTTCGCCATGATCGAGACCCGCGCCGCGCTGGAGGCGCTTGACGACATCCTGGCCGTGCCGGGCATCGACGCCATTTTCCTCGGGCCGGGCGACTTCTCGATAGCCTGGACAGAAGGGCAGCAGGTCGATTCGACGCTGGAGGCGATGATGGAGACTGTCGCCTCGGTCGCCAAGCGGGCGCGGGCGGCGGGCAAGCATGCCGGCATCTACGTCACCGATCCCGCCATTGCCGGCCGTTTCGTGGGCATGGGCTACCGGCTGCTCGCCACCGGGTCCGAGCACCAGCTTATCGCATCGGGCGCTGCCGGACTGGTATCGAGCCTCAAGGCTTCGATCGGCGCCGAATAGGCTTCCGGCGACCCTACAGGCGGCTCATGAAATGGGCGAAGGTGAAGGAGCCTTCCGGCCACGGGCCGTGGCCGGATTCGGAATTGATGTGGCCGGATTCGCCAGCATCGACGAACAGCGAGCCCCAGGCCGAAGCGATGTCCTCGGCCACTTCGAAGGCGCAGTACGGGTCGTTGCGGCTCGCCACCGTGATCGACGGGAAGGGCAGGGGATCGCGCGGGTAGGGGCCGAAGGTCATCAGGTGCTTCGGCCTGATATCCGGATTGGCCACATCCGGCGCGGCCACGAAGAACGCACCGGCAACCGGCCGCTGGAAATGCGGCAGCGCCTGCACGACGCTCGGCACGCCGAGCGAATGGGCGATGATGACGACCGGCCTTTCCGCCTCGTTCACCGCCTTGGCGACCGTGGCGATCCAGTCCTCGCGCACCGGCTTCGACCATTCCGCCTGTTCGACGCGGCGCGCGGTCGAAAGCTTGGCCTGCCAGCGGCTCTGCCAGTGATCCGGGCCCGAATTGGTGTAGCCGGGCACGATGAGTATGTCTGCGTCCTTGACCTTCATGGCCCGCATGTAGCGAGCGGGACCCGGTCCTGCAACAGCCTGGTCATTGTTTTATATTGATGAACGATATGTTCTTTGTTTGTAATATTGTATGAACAAAGACATTGGCCGATATTTGCAGGGAACGATCGTGCCGGAGGTTCGCTTGAAGCTGACACGACGCAACCTTGTCGGCGCCGCCTGCGTCCTGCCGTTTGCGGCAGGCACCGGCTGGGCGCAGACGTCCACAACGGAGACCAGGATGAGTGGACTGCCCTTTGCCGCGACGACGCCGACCAGCGTGGCGCGCGTCGGTCTGCGCGCCCGCGATGCCGAGGCGCTCGCCGGCTACTACCGCAGCATCGTCGGCCTGACCGAATTGTCGCGCGACGGCGAAACCATCACGCTCGGCGCCGGCAGCCGGCCGCTGCTGGTGATCGAATCGGACAAGGCCGCCAAGCCGGACGATCCGCGCTCGGCCGGCCTGTTCCACACGGCCTTCCTCCTGCCGGCGCGGGCCGATCTCGGCCGTTGGATCACCCATGCCGTCGCCGACAGGATCAGGATCGACGGCGCGTCCGACCACATCGTTTCGGAAGCGCTCTACCTCACCGATCCGGAAGGCAACGGCATCGAAATCTATGCCGACCGCCCGCACGACGGCTGGAAGTGGCACGACGGCGAGGTGGAGATGGCGACCGCGCGCATGGACATCGAGAGCGTTGTCGGCTCCGTGCCGGCGGGCGATGCCGGATGGCAGGGCATGCCGGAGAACACGGTGGTCGGCCATGTGCATCTGCGCGTCGGCGATCCGGCGCAGGCGGAAGACTGGTGGCACCGGGAATTCGGTTTCGACACGGTTGCCCGATATGGCGACAAGGCCGTCTTCCTGTCGTCCGGCGGCTATCACCATCACATCGCCGGCAATATCTGGCAGAGCCCCGGTGCCGGCCGGCGCGACCCCGGCCGCAGCGGCCTGTCCTGGGTGGAGATGCGCTCGGCCGAGGCTTCCGCCGAGACCAGCCGCGAGGACCCCTGGGGCACGGTCATCCGGACCGTTCCCGGCAAGGCGGCATAGTCACGAGAATTTGCGGCCGCGAGGCTTGGCCCTTCGCGATCGCAAGCTAGGTCAGCGCCGCGCTTCGGTCGCCATCCTTACGGCGAGCGTTGCCAGCACCGTTCCCATGACCCAGCGCTGGAGAACGGCAAAGGATGGGCGGCGGACGAGGAAGAGAGCGATCGTCCCGGCCGATATGGCAATCAGGGCGTTGACGAAAACGCTGATGGCGATCTGCGTCGTGCCGAGGACGAGAGCCTGCGCAAGCACGTTTCCGTGCGACGGATCGATGAACTGCGGCAGCAGCGACAGATACATGACCGCGATCTTGGGATTGAGAAGGTTGGTCACGAACCCCATGAGGAAGAGCTTGCGGGGGCTGTCCTGCGGCAGGTCCCTAACCTGGAACGCAGACCGGCCTCCGGGGCGGACGGCTTGCCAGGCAAGCCACAGAAGATAGATGGCCCCGGCAAGCCGGATCGCGTCATAGGCAAAGGGCACGGCCATCAGCAGCGCGGTGATGCCGAAGGCCGCGCACAGCATGTAGAACACGAAGCCGAGCGCCACGCCGCCGAGCGAGATGAGCCCGGCCACACGCCCCTGGCAGATCGAGCGCGATACGAGATAGACCATGTTCGGCCCCGGCGTCAGAACCATGCCGAGCGCGATCAGCGCGAAAGCCACAAGGTTGTTCAGATCGGGCATCGGGGTTCTCCGGCATCGGAATGGTGCCTGCCGAAATGCTTACCGCACATTCCGGCAGGCGGATAGATCACGCCACATCTTGCAGCCGGACCTCGCCATTGTGCAGGAAGCAGGCTCTGGTGAAGAACCGCAGATCGACGGGATTGGGCAGGCGAATGTCCCGCAGGTCCGGCACGGACCTGTCTTCCGGGTCGAACGACCGGTCGATCTGCGCGATGAACCCCAGCACCACGCCGGTTGCTCGTGCAAAATCCCGAAGGGCGAGCAACTGGTCGTCAAGCGCCGGCTTGCTTCGCTGCTGGTCGAGGATTTGCAGATAGTCGACGATGGCGACCGTTCCCCGCGCCGAACCGGAAAGATATCGGATCACGTAATCGGCGCTGATTTCGTCGGAAGCCACGATTTCCAGCTTGTCGGCGTGGCTGTTTGCGTCCAGCGAGCGGATGCGGGCCAGGGTTTCCCGCTCGGTATATTCCAAGGTGAAGAAGACCGCTTTTCTGCCTTCCCGCGCCGCATCGAGCAGAAGCTGGAGCCCCAGCAAGGTCTTGCCATGGCCGGGGCGGGCGCCCAGCAGGAACAGCTCTCCGTCGGCAAGTCCCGACAACACCGCTTTCGACGGCGAGTTCACGGCGGATTGAGAGGCGAGCAGGCTCCAGCTTGCGAAGCCTTCGCCGCGCGCGATGCGGTCCAACGCCGCGTGCAGGGCGATTTTCTCGTTCCGTGCCGCCAGCCTGGCACGACGTTTCAGTTGATGGACAGGGGCCGAAAGTCTCATCGAGGAACCTCCATTGCGAGCCTGAAACGCAATCCCTCCTTATGCGAATGCCCGAACAGATGGTTCGATGATCTGGTCACCCCGTATGTACGATACTTCCCCGATTGGAGGGAGGAGGCGCGGGCCAAGCCTGTTCCGTGGAAACTAGCGGCAACGGCGAGTCGTGACAAGCGCATTGGCGGATGCGGGCGAATTCGTGCCGCCGGATGCCGACACTCCTGACATATCCTGAACGTGGCATTTGCTAGATGGGATGGAATCGACCGCTCAGGTTCGGGTCCGTTTCCATGCAGGGGGTTGCGCCATGCTCAAGGTCATCGCCGAAGACTTCATCAAGCCCGAATGCATCGGCATCGTCATGCCGCTCTATGCGGAACTGGTGGAAAAGACACGGCAGGAGCCGCAGTGCATCGCCTACGATCTGTTTACAGACCGGAAGGATCCCGGCCACTTCGTGTTCATCGAAGAATGGCCGGATCGCGCCGCACTCGATGCGCATTGCCGAACCGGGCATTTCACCCGCCTGGTGCCTCTTATCAATCGTCACCAGCGCAGGAAGGGGACCGTTATCCTGATGGACCCCTTCACGCATGATGCCGAGCGGGGAACTCCCGCCCGGGAGTGAGCCTGCCGGCGGAGGCGGCCCTGTCTCAGCTTTCGCCGAACACCCGCTTGAAGATCGTGTCGACATGCTTGGTGTGGTAGCCGAGGTCGAATTTCTCGCGGATTTCGGCTTCGGAAAGGGCAGCCGTCACTTCCGGGTCGGCCAGCAGCTCCTCGAGGAAGTCCTTGCCCTGTTCCCACACCTTCATGGCGTTGCGCTGCACGAGGCGGTAGGCATCCTCGCGCGACACGCCGGCCTGCGTCAGCGCCAGAAGCACGCGCTGCGAATGCACCAGCCCGCGGAACTTGTTGAGATTCTTCTCCATGTTCTCGGGATAGACGAGCAGCTTGTCGATGACGCCGGTGAGCCGCGCCAGCGCGAAGTCGAGCGTCACGGTGGCGTCGGGGCCGATCATGCGCTCCACCGAGGAGTGCGAGATGTCGCGCTCGTGCCACAGCGCCACGTTCTCCATGGCCGGGAAGGCGTAGGAGCGCACCATGCGGGCAAGGCCGGTGAGGTTCTCGGTCAGCACCGGGTTGCGCTTGTGCGGCATGGCCGACGAGCCCTTCTGGCCCGGCGAGAAATATTCCTCCGCCTCCAGCACTTCCGTGCGCTGAAGGTGGCGGATCTCGATGGAGAGGCGCTCTATCGAGGAGGCGATGACGGCCAGCGTGGCGAAGAACATGGCGTGGCGGTCGCGCGGGATGACCTGCGTGGACACCGGCTCGGGCTTGAGGCCGAGCTTCTTGGCCACATGCTCTTCCACATAGGGGTCGATGTTGGCGAAGGTGCCGACCGCGCCGGAAATGGCGCAGGTGGCGATGTCCTCGCGCGCATGCACCAGTCGCTCGCGGCAGCGGCTGAACTCGGCATAGGCCTCGGCCAGCTTGACGCCGAAGGTGGTGGGCTCGGCATGGATGCCGTGGCTGCGGCCGATGGTGACGGTGTCCTTGTGCTCGAAGGCGCGGCGCTTGAGGGCCGCCAGCAGCGCGTCGATGTCGGCCAGAAGGATATCGGAAGCGCGGGTGAGCTGGACGGCAAGGCAGGTGTCCAGCACGTCCGAGGAGGTCATGCCCTGATGGATGAAGCGCGAATGCGGGCCGACGAACTCGGCCAGATGGGTGAGGAAGGCGATGACGTCATGCTTGGTGACGCGCTCGATCTCGTCGATGCGCTCGACGTCGAACTTCGCCGCGCCGCCCTTTTCCCAGATCGTTTTCGCAGCTTCCTTGGGGATCACGCCCAGTTCGGCCAGCGCGTCGCAGGCATAGGCCTCGATCTCGAACCAGATGCGGAAGCGGGTCTCCGGAGACCAGATGGCGACCATTTCCGGCCGGGAATAACGCGGGATCATCTTGAAGCCCTCAGCTTTATCGGGGAAGTCGCCTGCCTCCTAACAGAGCAAGCGTGAATCCTCAACGCGCGATGCGGCCTTTGATGTGTCCCTCTGCGTGGCCGGGTTCAGAATTTGCCGGTCACCGCCATCCAGCGATGGTCCGGCCCCTCGAAGCCGACCTTCCGAACGGCGATCAGCACGGCATAGTGGCTGGGGCTGCCTTGGCTGGAAAAGGTCTGGATGGCGCCGATCGAATAGCCGGTCGGGCAGCCGCGGCTTTGCGGCACGGATTTGTCCTCATGCACGAGTTGCGTCATGCCGCCGTCGGTGGCGTCGATGCGCAGCAGCCGGAAGCCGCTGGCTTCACCCATGCCGTGGCATTGTTCCGCCTCGCCGAAAGGCAGGATTTCCAGCCGGAACTCGAGCGGCTTGTCGATGGCCGGGAAAACCGGGCGCGGGTTGACCGCCATGCGCAGCGGATCGGCCGAAAGCTCCGTCACCGCGTTGCTGCCGGCGGTGTAGCCGCGATTGGCGGCGAGTTCCGATTGCTTGACGATGGCTTCGCCCTGTTCGCGGGCTTTGTCGCGGGCGGCCTGCAAACCGGCGGCCTCGTCATCGATACGCACGCGGATCGGCGTGCCCTGCACATAGCTGTCGGTCGCCGTGTCGACGTAATAGCGGTTGGCGTAGGGAAAGCCCGACCCGTCCTGGACGCCGAATTCCTCGAAGGCGAAAATGCCGCCGTCCTGGCTGAAGCCGAGTATGTCCAGTTCCGCCACGTCGCCGGCCTTTGCCGCGCCGCTGGCCGCTGTCAAAACCGTGAACGCGGCAAGGAAGAGAAAGCTTCTGTTTTTGGCCGGGGTCATGATGGTGGCTATCCCTTCAATCCGATGCATCCAATTACCAGTTCAACCGTTGTGGCACGGAAATCAACGGAGAACGATCATGGCCGATACATCGAAGATTCGCGAGCACATGGAATTGGTCGGCGCCGACGGCGTGCATATCGGCACCGTCGACCGCATCGAAGGCGACCGCATCAAGCTCACCAGGAAGGATAGCGGCCAGGGCTCGCACAGGGGGCATCACCACTACATTCCCACCAGTCTGATCGCGGAAGTCGACAGCGACAAGGTTTGGCTGTCGGCGAACGCCGATGTCGCAGCCGAGCTGTTCGAGGAAGAAAAGAACGATCCGACCTGACCGGCCCCGGTCAGCGCGCCGACCATGCCGGAAACGGATCGCCTTCCACCGGCGTGGCGGCATGTACCCCGCGCGCGATGGCCCGCGCCATGGTCGCGCCGGCGGTCGCGCCCAGTTCGATCGCCTGCTCGGGCGAAATCGTGATGCCGCTGCGCCCGGTGGCCAGCGCGAACACGAGGTCGCCGTCGAAGGGGGTGTGGCTCGGCCAGATGGCGCGGGTGAAGCCGTCATGGGCGGCGATGGCCAGCCGTTTGGCCGAGGCCTTGGTCAGCACCGCGTCGGTGGCGATGACGGCGATGGTGGTGCTTGCCCCCTGCGGCTTTTCGTTGAATTTCAGGATCACCTCGCGGGCTTCCGGGGGCAGGGGATGCGGCAGGCCGAGGTTGCCGAACTCGTCGCCGATCTCGAAGGGCGCGGCCCAGAAATGCCGGCTACGCCCCACGGTGACCGAGCCCAGCGGATTGACGGCCACCAGCGCTCCGAGCGTGATGCCGCTGTTCAGCACCGTCGAGGCCGAGCCGAGGCCGCCCTTCAGGCCGGCGGTCAGCGCGCCGGTGCCTGCCCCCGCGCTGCCGATGGCGAAATCCGTCGCGGCCGCACTCGCTGCCTCGTAGCCCAGTTCGCGATAGGGCGGATAGCGGCCCCAGTCCTTGTCGCCGCCATTGGCGAGGTCGAACAGGATCGCCGCCGGCACGATCGGCACCACCTGATCCTGGACGGCAAAGCCGATGCCCTGTTCGCGCAGCCACGCCTGCGTGCCGGCTGCGGCGTCGAGCCCGAAGGCGGAACCGCCGGAAAGCACCACGGCATTGATGGCCTCGACCGTGTTGTGCGGCTCCAGAAGATCGGTCTCCCGGGTGCCGGGCGCGCCGCCCAGCACCTGTACGGCCGCGACCGTCGGTTCCTCGCACAGCACGGCGGTGACGCCGGACTTGATGCGCGCGTCGGCGGCGTTGCCGACCCGCAGGCCGGCAACATCGGTGATGAGGTTGCGGGGGCCTGTGCGGAACATCATTGCCCCTCCATGGGCACGAAGCGCTGGCCGTCGAAGCGCCATGCGCGATAGGGGTTTTGCGTCAGGTCACCCTTTTCGTCGAAACGGATCGGGCCGATGGCGGTGGAGAATTCCTGTGCCGGCAACACCTCGCCAAGCGTCTTGCCGGTCCGGTCGGCCTCGGCCGCCGCCGTCTCTACGACCTGAACCGCGGCATAGGCGGGCAGGGCATAACCTTCCGCCAGCGCGCCGGCCGCCTGGAATGCGTCCAGCACCGGCCGGTCGGCCACTTCCGCCCATTCCGGCAGGGAGATCATCAGCGTTCCTGTGGCAAGCGGCACATCCGTGGCCGCGAGCAGCGCCTCGCCGCCGGCAAACACGATGTCGGCCCCCATCTCGTCCGCGTCGCGGCCCATGACGGCGACATCCTCGGCATCGCCGCCGACGAACACATGCGTCGCGCCGGCCCGGCGCAGCCGGCCGACCAGTGCGATCTGGTTGTCGAGCCCGGGACGGAAAGTATCGACGAACACCGGTTTCAGCGCAGCCTGCTCGGCCTGTGCCCGCAGCGTCTCGGCGAGTTCGCGCCCATATATGGTGCCGTCGTCGACGATGGCGAAAAGCTCGTCCTTCCACAGGCGGGTCAGTATGGCGGCGGCGGCATTGCGCTCGTCGTCGCCCCGCGGCCCGAACCGGAACACCGGCCATCCGGTGCGGGCGCGCTGCTCGGTCAGATTTTCGGTGCGCACGCCCACCGTCAGGATAGGGATGCCGGCGTCTTTAAGAATCGGCGCTGCCGCCTCGATCGATTCGGTGCACAGAAAGCCGATGGCAGCCTTGACGCCGGCTTCCACGAAGCCGGCAGCGGCCGCCGCGCCCCCCTCGGCGGTGCAGGCATCGTCAGCGATCCTGAGTTCGGTGCCGGCGGCGATTGCGGCAAGCTTGGCGCCGGTTTCGACCTGCCGGCCCAGCAATTCGGAGGGGCCGGAAAGCGGTGTGGCAACGCCGATCGCCAACGGCTCCGCGCGGGCCCCGAAGGCGAGCAAGAGGCCGGTGAGGGCAGTTGCTATGGCCTGGGCGGTGCGCATCGGTGCCTGAACGCGTCCTTCAGCTTTTGTGCTAGTGGAATGAATTTGACATTCGATATCCGCTTGATGTCGGCCTCCAGATCGAATGTCAAATTCAAAAATTCCACTAGAATCATAAACTTGCCAGTGATTCTTTTGTTTCCAACATTTGCCTCGCGCCCAATACAGATGGGATGCAAATGTTGGAAGCGAACCACCAGTTCGCCCCTGCTGTAGAGGCTGGGAGCGCCTTGCGCAACATGCAGGCCTCCTTGGCCAGGCCTCTGTCCTTGCGGGCCGGCTTTGCTTGTGGCCTTTTGGCGACCGCCTTATATAACGATGGAATTCAACTGGATTGCCGCCGGTGCTCAAGAAAAACGATATCGGACCACAGGCTTATCGCGATGCGATGGCCAAATTTGCCGGCCACGTCCAGATCGTGACCACCAACGGACCCGGCGGGTTGCGTGGCGCCACCGTCACCGCCTCCTGTTCGGTGTCGGATACGCCGCCTGTCGTACTGGTCTGCCTCAACCGCGAGAACCCCAAGAACGACGTCTTCCTGGTCAACGGCAATTTCGCGCTCAACACGCTGGGCGCCCGTCACCAGCCGCTCGCCGCCGCCATTTCGGGCCAGACCGGTTTGCCGACCATGGCGGAGCGGTTCAAGGCCGGCGAATGGGACACCATCGCCACCGGTGCGCCGACCCTTACCGACGCGATGGCGGTGTTCGATTGCGAACTCATCGACACCAAGGATATCGCCACGCACCGGGTGCTGTTCGGCCGCGTGACAGGCCTGCGTATCGGCGATAACCTCGAACCGCTGATGTATTACGACCGCAATTACACGGTGCTTTGACCGGCAGACGGCAGGGAGGCGAAATGACACGATCGACCCCGCGCCCCGCGCCGCAAACCATCGACGAAACGCTCGAACTGCTCAACAGCGCCGATTATCTGGCCGACCGTGCACTGGCCACGGTGCTGTTCCTCAGCCTGCGCATGAAGCGGCCGCTGTTCCTGGAAGGGGAGGCGGGCGTCGGCAAGACCGAGATCGCCAAGGTGCTGGCCGGGACGCTGGGGCGCCGCCTCATCCGCCTGCAGTGCTATGAGGGGCTCGACGTGGCGTCCGCCGTCTATGAGTGGAACTACGCCGCCCAGATGATCGAGATCCGCATGGAGGAGGCGGCCGGCAAGGTCGACCGCTCCGACATGGAGCGAAATGTCTTTTCCGAGAAATACCTCATCCGCCGCCCGGTTCTGGAGGCGCTGACCGGCACCAAGGGCGCGGCGCCGGTCTTCCTGATCGACGAACTCGACCGCGCCGACGAGGCCTTCGAGGCTTTCCTGCTCGAAATCCTGTCGGATTTCCAGGTCACAGTGCCCGAGTTGGGCACCATCCGTGCCGAGGAGCCGCCGCTGGTCATCATCACCACCAATCGCACGCGCGAGATTCACGACGCCCTGAAGCGCCGATGTCTCTACCACTGGGTGGATTATCCGAGCGCCGAACGCGAGCTGGAGATCGTGCGCCGCAAGGTGCCGCAGGCCAACAGCCGGCTGTCGGCCGAAGTGGTGGTTTTCGTGCAGAAGCTGCGCCAGATCGATCTTTTCAAGGCGCCGGGCGTGGCCGAGACCATCGACTGGGCCGGCGCGCTGACCGAACTGGACAAGGTGGCGCTCGACCCCGAAACCGTGTCCGACACCATCGGCGTTTTGCTGAAGTATCAGGACGACATCGCCCGCATCGGCAGCGGCGAGGGCCGGCGTATCCTCAACGAGGTGAAGGCCGAACTGGCGGCGGCGGAGTGACATGAGCACGTCTGCCATCGACGGCCGGATCGCCGACAACATCGTCTATTTCGCCCGTACCCTGCGCAAGGCCGGGTTGCGGGTGGGGCCGGCCTCGGTCAAGGATGCCATTGAGGCGGTTCTGGCGGCCGGCATCGGCTCGCGCGACGATTTCTACTGGACGCTGCATGCCGTTCTCGTCTCGCGCCGCGAGGATCACGAGACATTCGACGAGGCGTTCCGGCTGTTCTGGAAGTCGCGCGAACTGATCGAGAAGATGCTGGCCATGTTCTCGCCGGTCGCGCCGGACACGCGCGAGCGGGAAAGGCCGCGCGCCGCGCAAGGCCGTGTCGCCGATGCGCTGTTCGAGGGGCATGCCAGGCGCCAGCCGGCACGCGAGACGCCGGAGATCGAGGTCGATGCGCGCTTCACCGGCTCCGGCGACGAGGTGCTGCGGGCCAAGGATTTCGCCCA
>WPCJ01253552.1_pt1 | contig 66126 bp, 42 predicted proteins | sample 5399831 | NCBI WGS metagenome assembly WPCJ01 (sample SAMN12869470, study PRJNA574797) | sludge metagenome | isolation source: wastewater treatment of pH10 | place: China:Beijing | collected 2019-05-20
GAGCGACGCCGGGTCGTATTTCGGCGTCGACAAGGCCAACACGTATCCGGCGATCCCGAAAAAGGCGGCATGACACAGACTGACAAGCCCGCCATAGCCGACAACCAGATTCAGCGACATCGCAAGGATGCCGAAGAGCAGCGCCTTGGTGGCGAATTGGACATAATAAGTCGATACGAAGAACGGCAAGGCAATCGCGCAAACGCAGGCCAGTCCGCAAATCAAGATGACGCGTTTATCAATCGTTGGCATCGTCTCAGGCCTCTCGCCGACCCAGCATGCCATTCGGACGGAGCAGCAGGATCGTCGCCATCAACAGATAGACAAGCACGCTCGATACGCTCGGAAAGAACACTTTTCCGAATGTGTCGGTGAGACCGATCAGTAACGCTCCAATGGCGGCGCCTTCGATCGATCCGATGCCCCCAAGCACGACCACAACAAAGGACAGGATCAGCATGCTGTCGCCCATTCCCGGATAGACAGTCGCCACGGGCGCGACCAAAGCGCCGGCGAGGGCTGCCAGTGCTATGCCGAATGCGAAGACACCTGTACTCACCGCATCGAAGCCGATGCCGAGCGTCTTGGTCATCTCGCGGTTCTCGGCACCTGCCCGAACGATCATGCCGATCTTTGTGAACCGGATCACCGCAAAGATGGCTGCCGCGGCCGCCAGACCGAAGGCGACAAGGGCGAACCGGTATACCGGATAAGACAGATTTTCGGTGAGTTGGACGGTACCCTGCAGGAATGCCGGCGGTGAAACCGAGTGAACGTCCTTCCCGAACAGCAACTGCCGCACTTCGTCGATCACCAGGATCAGGCCGAAGGAGAGCAATACCTGGGAAAGGTGGTCTCGCTTGTAGAGACGCCGCATCAGGGTGATCTCGAGCAACAGGCCGACGACGAAGGCAATCCCCATCGCACCCGCAAGCGCGAGGAAGAAGCTTCCGGTCGAGACGGAAATCCAGAAGGCTAGATAGGCTCCCAGCATGTAGAAGGCGCCGTGAGCCAGATTGATGACCCCGAGAATTCCGAACACGAGCGTCAACCCGCTTGCGACGAGAAACAAAGCGGTGCCGTACTGGATGGCATTCAGAAGCTGAACGCCGAATGTCAACGCGTCCATGCCACCTCTCCGGGTTTGGCCTCGGTATGGGCAATCGGCATGTCCACGACCGGCTGTAGCGACCTGCCCGTCATGTCATTCGACACCCACGTGCGGGATCATCCACATTCGCCTGAGCGATCGAGACGAGTTCATTGCGACCGTTCCGCACTTCGCGCAGATAAATGTTCTGAATCGGATTGTGCGCCTTGTTGAAGGACAAGGGACCACGCGGTGAATCGATCTTGGCAGCCCCCATCGCGGCGACGAGTTTGTCTCTTGCCTTGTGATCTCCGCCAACGGCGGACAAGCCGATATCGTAGAGCGCAGCGGCGTCATAGCCCTGCACAGCATAGATATCCCCGTCCTGGCCGACTTTCGCCTTGAAGGCCTTCAGGAACGCCACGTTAGCCGGATTGTCGAGATTATCGGCATAGTGAAGCGTCGTTTTCACGCCATTTGCCGCCGCCCCTTGCGCTTCCAAGGTACCGTCGGTGAGGAAACCCGCGCCATAGAGCGGGATCGTCTTGCGCAGCCCGGATGCATCATAGTCACGAACGAACTTGACGGCACCGCCGCCCGCAAAAAAGGAGAAGACGGCATCGGGCTTCAGCGTCGCAATGCGCGTAATCAATGCCTGGAACTCGACTTCCGGGAACGGCAGCGTCAGATCCTCGACGATCTTTCCGCCAAGCTTGGTAAAGTTCTCGGTGAAACCACCGATCATTTCGGCACCGGCCGTATAACGCCAGGTGATGGTGACGACGTTGCGTATCCCGGCATCGTACATGGCTTTCCCGGCCGGATACGTTGCCTGCCAGTTTGAAAATGAAGTGCGGAAGATGTTCGGCGCGCACATCGGCCCGGTCGCGTCATTGGCTCCGGCGTTGGGAATGATCAACATTGAGTTGGTGTCGCGCGCGACCTTGACCATGGCCATGGCGACGCCGGAGTGAACGGTCCCGACCACGAGATCGACTTTCTCGCGACCGACCAGGCGATTCATGTTGTCGGCCCCGGCCTCCGGCTTCGACTCGTCATCGACCTGAACGAAGGTAACTTCGCGACCACCCAGCTTGCCGCCCTTCTGTTCCACGTAAAGACGGAATCCGTTGTCGATGAACTGGCCCAGCTTGGCGAAGGTCCCGGTATACGGAAGCATCAGACCGATCTTCAAAGGGGCGTTTTGAGCAATCGCCGGAGCACGCAGCCATGGCGTCGCTGCAGCTCCTGCGGCACTGGCAAGAAAGGTTCGACGGGATACGTTGCGGATCATCATGTTCTCCTCCCCGATTTCGTTTTCTGATTATTGAGCGACGGCGTGCCGCTTATGCATGCGAGATCCAAATGACTTTCACGGCGGACAATCGATCCTCTCGCTGCAAGCCGCGTCATAGAGCCTGTTCACCGCATCGGCGCGCCTGCTCAGGATCGCGCCCTGGTTCAGGTAACCCTTGTCCGTGATCTCGCCGCCATCGACCGAAGGCGGATCGAGAAGAAACATGGCCCGGGTCGCGTAGGTGGATGAGCCGCCGCCTCGCGCCTTCAGGCGCGTCAGGCCGCTTGCGAGATGCGTCTGCACGGCTGCGGACTGCAGGACTTCCCTCGGCGACGCGTCTTCTGCCAATGCTCCAATGGCACGGCATGCGGCGATATTCGGAAAGATCAGAAACCCGACGTCATTGCGGTCATGACCGGTGACGACGATATCCTGGGCCAATGGAGCGAGCGCCGTGATGGCGTCGATCCGAAGCTTGCCGACGCCGACCCAGGTCCCTGTCGAAAGCTTGAAGTCTTCAGACACGCGTCCATCAAAGAAAAGGCCCTTGGCGGGATCATCCGGATCGGCGAACGCCACGGCGTCACCGATCCTGTAGAAACCTTCCTCATCAAATGCCTTGGCCGTCTGTTCAGGAGATCGCCAGTAACCCGGCGTGACATTCGGCCCACGCACGCGCACTTCGAGTTTGTTGCCGGATGGTACGAGTTTGATCTCCGTTCCCGGCACGGGCACGCCGATATTTCCAGATCGGGGAGCGCGGAAGTGGCAATCGGTTGCGAGCGGCGCGGTTTCGGTCGATCCCCATGCCGAGACGAGCGGCACCACATATCCGACCGTGGCGAGCGACATCTCCTCAAGCGCTTCCCACAGGCTCTGCGGAAGCGCTGCCCCGGCATAGAAGATCAACTTCGTTTCCGAGAAGAACCGCTGTCGCAGCAGGGCATCATCGCGCAGTGCCGATATCAGCATTTCGAAACCGCGCGGGACATTGAAATAGACGGTCGGGATAACGTCGCGCAGATTTGCCAGCGAAAACTCGAATGCGCCCGGCATGGGCTTGCCGCCATCGATGTAGAGCGTCCCTCCGTTGCGCAGCACGCAATTGAAGTTGTGGTTGGTCCCGAATGTATGGCTCCAGGGCAGCCAGTCGAGGATAACGAGATCTTCCGTCTCTTCCAGGAATGGCCAGACAAGTGCCTTCGCCGCCTGGCTGGACGTCATCATCGTCTGTGTGTTGATGACCGCCTTCGGCGTACCGGTCGATCCGGAGGTAAACAGCAGTTTCGCGATCGTGTCGCCGTGGACGGCACGAAACGCCGCCTCGACCTCTGCATCGTCCGCGGCACGATCGGCATCAGCGTTTCGGAGCGTGAAATCCTTGCTCAGGACAATCGCGCGGTGGCGTCCTTCCAATGCCTCTAGGGCGGATGCAAACGGCTGGACATCAGATACGTAGATGGCGCCCGGATCGAGCAGTCCGATCATTCCCTTCAGCTTCTCATGGTCCTTCGAGACCAGTGAGTAGGCCGGGGATATCGATGCCGCGGGAATGCCCACATGCATCGCAGCCAGCATCATGATCGCATGATCGACGGAATTGTCGGACAGGATCGCAAGCGGCCGATCCGGCGAACATTCCGTATGAAGGAGACGCGCCGCACAGCCTCTCACGCGCTTCACGGCGTCGCCGTAAGTGAGCGTCTGCCAGCCCATCTTCGGAGAAGGCCGTTCAGCCAGAAAGATGCGATCGGGCGCACGTCTCGCCCAATATTCCAGCCACTCACCTACGCAGCGTTGCGGCGCTTCGAGTTGAACGGTGGATTTCAGAACAAAAGAGCCGTCGGGGCGCGTGTCGCGGACAATCGAAGGCTCCGCAAAGAGCTTGCACGAATCCGGGCGCGTTGGCTGAACCGACACAGCCACGACCATCGACAGCCTCCCTGCTGTTTCCGACGCTTCGTCCCTCTCATGCACGATAATGCAGAGATGTTATTTTATTCGTTCCATATCTGCATAATAATGCATCCTCGCTGACCGAAGTCAACGCATCCCGATCGCGAAAATGCGAGATTTTCTCTGGCGGACAATTCGAGGCACAGCCACCGATCTATTGCACGCGCCCGGCTTCGGGACGCGCTGCCGCAGACCGGGATGATGTTTATTCAGGTGTCGTCATCGCGAACCGACGACGGATGTCGGCAGAGCGGTGTGATCGCGATGCGCATGAAGGGAAACAGCGGAAGCGTCGACAGGATGTCGTGAAGCTCCTCGTTACTGCCGACGTCGAAGATACTGACATTGGCGTAGCGGCCTGCGACCCGCCAGAGGTGGCGCCATTTTCCGGAACGCTGCAATTCCTGAGCACGCTCGCGTTCGGTCTTCTTCAATTGATCCACGGTATCGGGAGCGAGGCCCGGCGGAATCTGAACGTCCATTTCGACCTGGAACAACATCGATCATGCTCCCGACACTGCCGCGGCCGATCGGTCGCGCGGCGTAAAACCGTCTCGCTTGAAGAACGCCACCCGGTCCATATCCAGCTCGACACCGATTCCGGGGGCGGTCGGGACCTTGAGCGCGAAGTCGCTATATTCCAGCGGCGTCGCGAGGATTTCTTCCGTCAGGAGGAGCGGCCCGAACAACTCCGTGCCCCATGCTAGCTTCGGAAGCACGGAGAAGACCTGTGCAGAGGCGGCGGTGCCGACCCCGCCCTCCAGCATCGTACCCCCGTAGAGCCCCATCCCGGCGGCTTCGCCAATCGCGGCCATCCGGACGGCGTCATACAATCCCCCCGCCTGGTTGATCTTAAGGGCGAACACGTCGGCTGCGCCTCTCGCCGCGATATCGAACGCGTCCTTGGTGCCGTGCAAAGCCTCGTCGGCCATGATGGCGACGGCGAACCGGCCACTGAGCCGCGCCTGAGCGCCGCGATCATCCCGCGACAGCGGCTGCTCGATCAGATCAACCCCCGCCGCTTCCAGAGCCGGAATGCCGTAGCGAGCGTCGACCTCACTCCATGCCTGGTTCACGTCCACGCGCACGCTGGCCCGGTCGCCAAGTGCCCGCTTGATCGCCGCGACATGAGCAACGTCATCCTTTACTGCCCGCAGGCCAATCTTGAGCTTGAAGATGTTGTGTCGACGCGTATCGAGCATCCGCTCGGCTTCCTCGATGTCGCGCGTGGTATCGCCGCTGGCCAGCGTCCAGGCGACCGGCAACGCGTCATGCTGGCGTCCGCCAAGCAGTTCAGAGACCGGAAGGCCGAGGCGCTTTCCGAGCGCGTCCAGAAGAGCCGTTTCCACCGCGCATTTGGCGAAGCGATTGCCTTTGACCCGCTTCCCTACCCCAGCCATGAGGGCCGCAACGCGTGATGCGTCGGAACCGATGATCGCCGGAGCGATATAGGTATCCACCGTCAGCTTGATGCCTTCGGGGCTCTCCTCGCCGTAGCTGAGGCCTCCAATGGTCGTGCCCTCGCCGATCCCGACCGTTCCGTCGGAGCAACGAATTGTCACGAGCACCAGTGTCTGGCTGTTCATCGTATGCATCGACAGCTTGTGCGGCCGGATGGTCGGTACATCGACCAGAATGGTCTCGACAGCATCGACCCGCGCTTCGACCTTCGTGCTCATCAATTTCTTTCCTGTCGCTTCAACGGGATCGCGAGGCTATTTCGCGATCCCACTCTTCGTCGGGCGATGCCGGGTTACTTCTTGATCAGCGGGCAGCGAGAGGCCGAAAGCGGCTGAAACGCATCGTCGCCGGAAACGGTGGCGAGAAGCTTGTAGTCATCCCAGCGAGCCTTGGATTCCGAGGGCTTCTTCACCTCGAACAGATACATGTCATGGACCATGCGGCCGTCCTCCCGGATGCGCCCGTTCTTCGCAAACATGTCATTGATCGGCGTTTCCTTCATCGCCTTCATGACTGCCGCGGATTCGGTCGTGCCGGCCTTCTTGACCGCGTTCAGATAGGTCAGGACGGAGGAATAGACGCCAGCCTGGGCCGATGTCGGCGCACGTTTCGTACGTTCCATGAACCGCTTGGAGAATGCGCGCGTTTCGTCATTCAGGTCCCAATAGAATGCTTCCGCCAGAACCAGCCCCTGCGCGGTCTCAAGCCCGACGCTGTCGATATCCGAGATGAAAGCCAGCAATGGCGAGAGCTTCTGGCCGGACTGCGTCAAACCGAATTCGGCGGCCTGCTTGATGGCGTTGATCGTATCCCCGCCCGCATTTGCCAGACCGATCACCTTCGCCTTCGAGCTCTGCGCCTGCAGCAGGAAAGACGAAAAATCCGAGGTATTGATCGGGTGCCGCACCTGACCGACGACTTTGCCACCCGCCTTGGTCACGATGCCCGCCGTGTCACGCTCCAGTTCCTGACCGAAGGCATAGTCGGCTGTCAGGAAGAACCAGCTATCAAGACCGCGCTTCACCGTGGCAAGGCCGGTCACGCTGGCCAGCGCGTAGGTATCGTAAGTGTAGTGGACGGCGTAGGGACCGCAGGCCTCGTTGGTCAGCCTGACAGCGCCCGGACCATTGAACATGATGATCTTGCTGCGGGCCTTCGCCATTTCGGCGGCTGCGAGCGCCGTGGCTGAACCGGCCACATCGACAATGGCCTCAACGCCCTGATTGTCGAACAGCTCACGCGTGAAGTTCGCGGCGAGGTCCGACTTGTTGAGATGATCTGCGACGACGACCTGCACCTTGCGACCCAGGACCTCACCGCCGAAATCCTCGACGGCCATCTTTGCAGCCGCTTCACTGCCGGGACCCGTGATGTCGGCAAAAAGACCCGACATATCGAGGACCGCGCCGATCTTCAGCGGTGCATTGTTCTGCGCAAAGGACATAGATGCGCTGAGCGCCAGAGCGGCAGCCGCAATGCCGGAAACTACCTTCTTCAAAATTCTCTCCTCGACGTTTCTTGCTTTGACTGCGTGCAAACCGCACGCGTCTCGAGCCGGATATCCGGCTCGTCCGATGTCACGACATCACTGACTGCCGCGAATGCCTGCCGCCTCGACGATCTGCTTCCATCTGGCGTTTTCTTTCACCAGATGATCGGCCAGTTCCTGACGCGACGACGCAATCGTCTTTCCACTGACCTCGGCGAACCGCCGCTGCACATCCGGATCGGCGAGTACCTTGCGCAAATCGTTGCTGATGCGATCGGCAAGCGCCGGAGGCATCTGGCCCGGTCCGAAGATGGCCCACCAGTTTGCAAGCTCGAAGCCGGGAACGCCGGATTCATTGATGGTCGGCACGTCCGGAAGTGCGGCAATACGTTCCTTTGTCGTCACTGCGATCGCACGAAGGCTGCCGCCCTGGACCTGCGGCAAGGCCGTCGAGGCGTTATCAAACATCAGATCGATGCGGCCCGACATCAGGTCGGTCAGCGCCGGCGACGAACCGCGATACGGCACATGCGTCAGTTCGATGCCAGCCTGCTGCCGGAACATCTCCGCCGCCAGATGCAACGACGAGCCGATGCCAGCAGACCCGTAGGTGGCGCCGCCGGACTTCGCCTTCTCCTTCGAAAAAGCGATCAGATCCTTGATATTCTTGATGGGTGATGACGGCGCCACGAGCACGACGTTCGGCGTCTCGAGTGCCAGTGTCAGCGGTGTCAGATCCTTCATTGGATCATAGGGCATAGCTTTGAAGAGCCACGGGTTCACCGCCACGGCGATCGAGCCGAGAACCAGCGTGTATCCGTCCGGGGCGCTCTTCGCCGCCGCGCCGATCCCGATATTGGACCCGGCTCCGCCCCTGTTCTCGACGACGACCTGCTGCCCCCAGATCTGGCCGAGCTTTTCCGCGATCGTCCGCCCGATGATGTCGGCGGCGCCGCCCGCGGCAAACGGCACGATCAACTGGACCGGTTTGCTCGGGAAGTCCTGAGCCACCATCGGTCCGGTGCCCGCGAGCACAAGAGAGGCCGCGAGGGCTGTCCGGACCGTCCCGGAAACGAATGAGCGTCGAGAAATCATGGAATCTAACCCTCCCGGTTATTCGATTTTTGACCGCGGCACTCGGAGCCGCTTCGTTCAATGCTGGCCGGACGTTTGCCATGACCCACGCGATAGGCCAAGCCACTTGAAACTATCGATCCGATAGGGAATTATAATCGACAAATGGATCCCCGGCGCCTCACCTATTTCCTCGCGATCGCCGAGCACAGCCGGATGGCCAAGGCGGCGGAGGTGCTTGGCGTCGCTCAACCGACGCTGTCGCAGCAAATCCGTGCGCTGGAACAGGATCTCGGAACCGTCCTGTTCGACAGGACACCGCAGGGAATGCAACTGACTGAAACGGGACACGCGTTGCGCGAACATGCCCAGCGCATGATCGTGCAGACTGTTGCCGCGCGAACGGCGATTGCCGAACTTGAAGGCGGCATGACCGGAACCCTTCGCGTCGGGATCATCCATACATACAGTACAGCGTTCCTGCCCAAGATGATGGCTACCTTCAGCCAGAAGCATCCCGGCGTTCGTCTCAGCGTGGCCGTCGGGAGCGCGCTCAACGTCGAGCGCAAGATCCTGAGCGGAAGTCTCGATCTCGCCATCGCGTTCGATCCGCCGCAGCACGCCGATCTGGGCGTGGACCGGCTGTTCGAAGAACGTCTCGTGCTCGTCCTGCCGAAACCACGTCATGCACCGACGCTAAAATCGATCACCCTCACCGCACTGTCGAAGCGCCCTTTGGCGCTCCTGACCAATTCATTCTCCACACGCCGGATTCTCGATGAATCCCTGCCCTCCCATGTGAAGCTCGATGTCAGGGTCGAAATGGACTCGGTCGAAGCCCTCATCGAGCTTGCAAAATCGGGCGGCCTGCCGACCGTCCTTGCCGACAAGAGCCTGGATGCCCGCAGCGACCTCCTCATGGTGCCCATCGGTCCTCCCTGGATCCGTCGGTCAGGAGCGCTGCTATGGGACGCGCACCGCTATCAGACGGCCGCAGCGCGAGCATTCATGGAGGTCGCGAGGTCAACGACGAAGTCTAAAGCTTCGTTTTTAGATTCAAGCGCGTAGTTCGGTGCGCATCCTCCTGCCTTCGGCGTCTGCGCTACGTACGCTGAACTTCATGAAGCCATCGCGCAGCAGTTCGTGAAGTCCCTCAATCTGCCTCGGAGGCAATGGAGGGAAACACCGCTGGACATTCAGGTCGCGCTTACCCGGACTTCAATCACAGTTGCCGGCGACGCTCAGCCGACAGGAGACGCATCTTCTCTTCATCGGTCAGACTCTGAAGTTGGTCTTGGGTGATGGGGCCGTTGCCCAGAACATGCACTGCGCCGGTCGTTTCCTCCTTGAGCTGCGTCTGCTTGTGATCCCGTCGCCCGTTGTCGCCCTGCTCGCGGTCGTCACCACCGCCATAGCCGAGGACCTCGACGATGATCACCGATGGCTGCGCGTTGCCGCTGCCTTGAGCCGGCGTGGCCGTCTGCTGTGTCGCGGCCGCAGCATTCGAGGTCGACAATGCAGCGCTGATGCTCGGCGCCTGCACGGTGGGAATGCCGGATGATGTGCCCTGCACCTGGATGTTCGCTGCGTTGACGATCTGCAGCGCCGCCAGATTGACGTTGCCGGAGACACGAATACCCGCTTCACCGGCGTCGATGGTGCCGAGCGGCGCGATCAGATCCACGTCGCCGGCCGAGACTTCCGCGATCGGGTTCAGGGTCGCGATCCCCGCGCCGGACGACGGCACCTGCGAGGACAGAAGCACGCCGCCATAATTGTCGTAGACACGTTTCGGCGGCGCATAGATCACCGTCGTCTTCGAGCCGCGACCGGCATTGATGTCGCCTTCCGCGGACCACGCGATGATATCGCCGCCGAAGGTCGTCATGATACGCGACAGGCCGAGCAGGATGCTGCCTTTGGAGTAGATCTGGATGTCGCCGCGACCTTGCGTGACCAGACCCGCGGAGGCCGGCGGCACCTGACCTTCCACGCCGATGACGGTGCGACCGCCCGGCGTGAACATCTGGATGTCGCCGCCCGATTGGGTGCGAACGCCGGAGCCGCCGAACATCGTGATATCGCCGCCATAGGCCGCGCCGTTCGGAAACAGCGCCGCAATCGCATTGCGGCCGCGCAGATAGGAGCCGTGACGCGCGTTATTGTCATCATTGTATTCACGGCCGCCGGCGGTGAGTTCGGCGAAATACACCTGGCGCAGGAAGATGCGCTGCTGCTCGGGCGCGAGCTTGTCGAAAGCGGCTTGCGCTTCGGTGTCCGGACCCGCAAAGCCGTAACGATCCCTCAGCCAGGACGCCAGATCCTTCTCATAGGTTTTCGCGACCTTGCCCGGCTGATCGGCCAGCGGCACACCCGTGACGGCCAGATTCCGCGGATCGAGATAGAGCGCCGCGAACGCATCGTAGTCCGGCCCTGCAGCGTCGCGGCCGGCGAGCATCACGATATCGGCGCCGCGCCGTTTGTCGCCGATCGCGATCGCTCCGATGCTGGTGATCGCCCCCTTGTCGGCCTGATACAGATTGCGCGCCGCCGACACTTCGAGCGTGCCGGGACCGGCGATATCGAAATTGGCATAGATGATGTCGCGGCCCGCCGAGATGATCGAGACATCATTCGGAGTGCTGTGCACGATCAGATTGCTGCGCGAGCGCGCACCCGGCACGGCACTCGTCTGTGTGACGCCGGGCGCAAGGCCCGCTCCGACGATATCGCGCCCCGCTCGCACCATGACCGGAGCCGCGGCATTGTACCATGTTGTGGAACCGCCTATGCCGGACACGAGTATTTCTCCCGTGCGCAGACCGACGACGTCACCTTCTCGCGCGTAGAAGCGGATGGGATCGGCACTCGCAATGCGGCCGATATCGAGCGCGGCCGTATTTGGGCCAAAGGCGAACAGCGACAGCGGGACCGTGTCGAGCAGTGTATTGGTCGCCCTGAGGGGCTGAAGGCCGTTGCCTCTAATTATGTCGGGATCTCTTCCCATGAAAGCTGGATTGAACGGCGTCGGCAACGCCGCGCCTGAACCGGACAGGTTGAACGAATACTGCCCGCCATAGATCGAAGCCGAGGCCAGCATTTCCAGCACACCGCGGCTGGATGGCGCGAGCGTTACGAAGGCAGGCACCAGATCAGGGAAACTCCGCATATACGACAATGCGTTGACTCCATAATAGACGTTCCCTCCCAGTGCCGCCGCACGCAGGATTGACGGATAGAGGAACGATCCGTCCGCCATGTTTTGATCACTGTTTCGATACGGATCTTCAGATGATGAGGTGGTGGGCGTCAGGTTGCCGCCAGCCGAGATCAGGTTGATCGCGGTGCGATCTGTCCAGAGCGTGAACCAGCTCTGTCCATTCCCGGAGCTCGCACCGCCAACAGAAAAGATCGACCGGTTCGGCGATTGCGAGCGGCCGGGATCGCCGGCGCCGCCGAGCACGAGATCGCCCAGGGTTTCGAGATAGACCGTCGAATCGCCGGGCACCAGCGTAATGCCGGACCGTGCGTCCGACGATGAGGCGACAAACGGATCGATGCCGCGCGGATCGAACGCATCGTTCAGGCCACCTCCCGATCGATAGATGAGTTTGATGCCGCCGATCGACTCGGCCGCCACATGCATGGTGCCACGCAGGTTCACCAGCGCGCCCGGCAGCGCATGTTTCTCGGTGCTGTTCGTGAGCGCCAGATTCGGGTTGAGCGCACCGGCGATGCGCATGTCGATATCGCCGCCGCCGGTGAGCGTCAGCGATCCATCGGTGCCGACGCGACCGGTGCTGCCGACAGCGACCACCAGACCCTGGCTTCTGCTTTCTCCGGTGTTGTTGATCCCCTGACTACCGCGCAGCGTAATGGTGCCGGCCTCGCCACCGACCCGGATCGCGACGTTGCCGCCCCCCAGTGCACCGATGCCGGTGAAGCCGACAAGATCGGCGGCGCCGAACTCTACTGATGTATTGGCCGTGTAGGTGCCGAAATTGATCCACCACGAGGTCGGCACTGCCGCATCCACGACCGCAGTACCGGTTCCCTGTCGCCACAGCCAGTTGCCCGTAATGACGCTCGAAGGACTCTGTCGCCCAGACTGACCGGCGACATCGCCGACGAGATTGCCACCGGCCGCGATCAGAACGTTACCGCCCTGGTCCGGATACCATGCCTGATAGGTTGAAAGCGCTGCTGCATATTCGGTGGTCTTGGGACCGACGAGCGTACCGTCAGACAGCGGTCCCGGTGCGCGATTGTAAGCCGGATCGACCGCGGTCGCGGTACCCGCGGTGTATACACCATAGAGCGAGTTCATACGGATATCGCCGGCGGCGAGCATCGCCAGATCGCCCGTACCGGTTCGCAACACACTGAAAGCCGGTCCCGCAAGATAGCTACCGGTGACCGTGGGAGCGCCCGGGGTGATAATGCACATAAGAGGATCAAGATCACAGAGCCACATATCTTCAGGGGATACGGGCGTGTTTGGCTCGGCGCCCCACGTGTTGTCCGGTCCCCAAACGGCAGTGTTGCCGGTCTCCATGTTGAAATCTCGAACAGCGTGCGTATCCGCCAGCCTGATGGTTCCAGCGGAGGCGGGATTGAGCGCGCGCCGATCAGCGGAGTTGAGATCGGCGCCAGCGACGAAGCTCATCGACCAAGAGGTAGCGCCCGCGCCCAGCATCGGCGCGACCGCCCAGTTGCGCCCCTGCACGCCGTTCACGACCGGCCGCAGATTGACCGGCTGGCCACCAGGCAGTTTGACATCGGTCATCGATGGAATCAACGAGCCGGCCGCCAGCGCCAGCATTGCTGTCGATGTCATATCCGACGGCAGCGGGATGCCCTTGGGCCAGGTCAGAGCCGCGATGTTCGCGGCGCTGCGCAACACCGTGCCGGCGCCGAGCTGCATGCCGGCGGTGAGCGTGATCGCATTCGGCAGGATCGAGCCGGCTGCATAGGCCACGCTGCCATCGACATTGTAGATGGTTGCACCGACCACAGTGCCGGCAGACAGGTTGAGAGGGCCAGCCAGGGTCGCCCGCACCGGCAGCACCGTGCCGGCAGGAATACTGCCGTTGAACGTCGCCGGCAGATCGTAGTTGAGCGTTGCGCCCTTCTTGAACCCGGTCCCGGTATCGAGCGTCACGGCGATCGGCAGCACGAGGTCGCCGCCATACGGCACCACGCCGCTGGCCAGAACCCACCCGCTATCGTCCGGCGTGGCCGCCGGCGGTGCGAAGCCATCATTGATGGAGCCGCGGATGTTGAGATCGCCGGCGGCACGGATCGCCAGCACGCCGGGCTCGCCGAAGCCGCGCAGCGCGGGATTCGCGCGATTGGCATCCGGTCCGTAGCGATAGTTCGACAGATCGAGATCACCCGCAATGGTGAGATCGCCATTCGGATTGTCGGCGCTGATCTTGCTGACGACCTCAACGCCAGGCCGCAGGCGATAGCTGCCAAGGCCGGCCAGCCTGTTGCTCAGGGACGTATTGGCAAGCGCTGCATCGATAAAGGCGCTGCTATCGCCGTCGATACCATCAAGATAGGCCTGCGTGATTTCCTGCGGCTTGTGCCCGGTCACGTCCGGTGCGCCGGCCAGCGGTGCGTCGTCATAGATCCGGAAGACATTGACGGCGATCGTCTTCGCACCGCGAACGAGCGGCGTCCCGAGCACATTGACGGCGACATCGTTGGCGCCGTTGCCTGCGCTGTCGACACCACCCTGCCCGTCGCTGCCGCCAAGACGCCGCCCATTGAGGTTCAGCGTACCGCGGGCAACGCCGTCGTTCTGGCCGAGGCCACTACCCATCGCAACGCCGGCGCCGGCGCGCAGGTCAATCACGACATTGCTTCCAAGCGTCAGCATACCCTGGCGCGACGTCAGATCGACGATGGCGCGGTTGGGGGCATCGATGATCTTGCCGTAACTGTCGACGCGCAGGCCGGCGCCATGGGCATCGAGCATGCCGTTGATCGTGAGATCGCCCATTGCGGCGAGACGGATCGAGCCGACCTGGTAGCCGCTGGCATCGATGGCGCCGTTGACGGTCAGATTCCCGCCATCCAGCGCGATCTCGACATTGCGGGCCTTGACCTCGTCGCCGACGACCAGATCGCCCTGCTTGATCTGGAATCTGCGCGCACCGAACACGCCGCCGGTGTTGAGGCGAACGTTCAATCCCGCGAAGTCGGCAAGCGTCTGCGCGCGCACAGTGAGTTCGGCCGCATCGTAAGGCATCATCGTGCCACCGGCGTCATAATTGCCCGATGCGCTGCCCCGGATCGATCCGGCGAGAGCGACGTGGCCAGCACTCTGGTTCAAAGCCGTCGCGGAAAGCGTGCCGCCGCGATTGTATTGCGCCGACAGGTCGATCATCGATCCCGCCGCCTGCGTGATGTTACCGGCATTGCTGGTGAGAACGAGATCGCCGCCCCAGCTATATTTGGTGACGTCGAACATCTGCACCGCGCGGCCGGACAGATCGAGGTTCGAACTGTTGCCGAGCATGATGTCGCCAGTTGCCGTCAGGACAAGCTTGCCCGACGGCAGCACGACACTGGTATCGACCGTGAGGGTGTCACCTGTCAGCTTGAGCTGGGCGCCGAGCGCGTCGACCTTCGGCACTGCCGCGCCATTCGCTCCGGCAACGACAATATCGCCGCCGGCGGTGATCGTGTTGATCGACCCCGCCCCGCCGGTGAACAGCGGCGTCGTGAATGTCAGATTACCGCCGGTGTACTGATAGCCGGTCCCGGGATCGTAATCGCCCTGCCGATGATGGACGCCGAGCGTGCTCTTGCCGTTCGCGGTGATGCGCTCGCTGGCGGCAATGCTGACATTGGTGAAGCCAAGCGCGAGACGATTGTCTGTTACGGTGCTGCTCGACCGGGAATTCGGCGCGGAGCCGAACACGACACGCTGCGCCGCGATGTCGAGCCTGCCGTCGCCAAGGAGGCTGGCCATCGCTGCGCCGGGCGCTGCCTCCGAACCGGTCCAGATGAACTCGCCCGCGCGGATCGTCGCCACATCGCCCGAAGCGCCATAGCCGTAGATTGCGGGCGTGCCGAGCACCAGCCGCCCGACCTTCGATGCGTCGAGGGTCACGCTGCCAAAAATGTTCACGCTGTCGCGCGCATTGAGCACCAAGGTTTCGAGCGCCGGGGCGCCGGTCGCGGTATTGCCTGCGAGCAGTTGCGCGAGCAGGCTCTGATTGAGCGCTAGGCCCGTGGGCAGATGACCAGAGGCCGCAGCGGCTGCGAGACTCGCCGCCTCGCCGAGATTGACCGCCGACATGGCGAGCACGAGGTTCCGCGTGCCGTATGACACGTTGTTGGCGATGGTAAAGGCGCCGGATGTCGAGGCGGCGATGGTGCCTTCCGACACCAGTGTCGTGGTGCGATTGCAGTCCACGGTGACGCAGCCGCCGACCGTGATATTGGCATTGTTGGTGGTCGCCGATGTCTGCAGCAGATTGATCCAGCCGTTGGACAGCGCCAGAACACTGCTCTCGGCCATGAAGACGAAGCCGTCGCTGGAATCGTAGCTGGCACGGCCACGGCCGATCGTACTGATCGACGCGCCCTCTTCGATCGTGACACCGCCAGCCAGGACCACCTCCGCCGCCGCGAGACGAGCACCGCTGCGGAGAATGAGATTACTGTTGTAGCTCGCCTGAATGGTGACGAAACGTCCCGTTACACCGTAGCTGGTGGTGATCGTGCCGTTCAGCACCAGACGCGGCGCATTGAGTTTGCTGAGTTCCTCGCCATAGACGGATGCATATGGCAGACCTGGGTTGGCGCTCTGGCCCGCTGCGAGGATTTCGCTGAGCCCGCGCACATTGACCGTGCCGCCGAAGCCATCGCTGCCGGTGGTGGGTTTCATGCGCAGATCGCCGTCGAAGCGCAGTTGCGAGCGGCCATCGGCCACCGTCGGCCTGGCCAACAGAATGTCCAGCGTCTTCGCATCGACCGTCGCCATCGCGCGCGGCACGCCGACACGTGCGGCATCCGCCACAACAAAGGCATTGTAGTCCATCTCGTTATAGGACGAATGCGCGCGCACGGTGCTGCCCGGCGTAATCGTCACCCGATTGGGCAGCGACGCACGAACGGACGTGTTGGCGATGCCGAGCGTGCCTGTCGTCACGTAGGAGCCGTTGCCGATCGCCATCGCGCTCGTCAGCGACCTGGCGCTCGCAAGGCTCGTCTGGCTCCCTGCACCGATCTCGACACGGAATGCACCAGGCAACAGCGCGTAGCTCGACGGCATCAGCATATAGGTGCCGGCCGGCAGACCCGGTACGCCATCGGGAATGGTGATCTGCTGCCCAATCGGCGGCGCGCCGTAGCCTGTTTCCTGCACCACCGGCGCATAGGTTGCCGCACGGCTCGGCACGATCGCATAGACCGCATTGCCCTTGTTGCTGTAGCTGCTGTAGCCGGGATTGGCGTTCACCAGCGGCGTGGTCAGGATATCGACCGAACCGCCGCGGCCCGACACAAAGCCAGCACCGGTGAGTTCGCCGCCCCCCGACAGGTCGAGAACCGCACCGGCCTCGACGTTCAGGTGGATGGTTGAGAAACCGATGCCACGCTTGGGCGCGGTATTGGTCATGCCGCCGACGCCGTCGAGGACGATTGCGGTCCCGTTATAGCGATAGGCAAGGCCATCCACGGTGCCGCCATAGGGCATCACCAGTCCGGCCCCGCTCACCGAGGTTATGCTCCCCGGAAGAAGATTGACCGCGTCGGGCTGTGCCTGACCGTTGCGCGCGACAAGACCGAGCTGCAATGCACCGAACGGCGCGCGAACCACGCCGCCCTGATTGACGGTGTCCGCCGCAAGACTGAGCGAACCGAAGGCGGAATACGGCATCTCCGGGACGGTGTCGCCGTAACGCCGAATATTGAGCACGCTGCCCGGGAGAATCAGGCGATCATCCGCGTATCCGGCCGTAATCGTGCCACCAGCGCCGGTCGCCGGATAGATCTGCGCGGCGGTCAGCGTGATGTCACCCGGCGTGGCGAATGTGGTGCTCCCGAGCACCCGGATATCTCCGCGGCTGGTGAGATCGAGCAGCGCGAAACCACGGCGATCTAAGGTGTAGAACGACGTCTTGGTGTCGATATTCTGGCGCACGCCGAAAACGACGCTGTCGCGTAGGTCGATCAGACCGGCGTTGACCGAGAATACTGCATCGGTCATCTGCTGCGTTGGGGCACCACCGCCGGCCCATCTCACCGCGGGCAAGGTGTGATTGTCCTGGGCAACGCGGGTCACACCGGCCAGCTGCATGTAAGGTGCCGACAGCGACACCCGCGAACTGGCGCTCGCGGTCTCGCTCAAGGCAAACGCGCCGGCGTAAAGGCGCAGGCTCTGGTTCATCGCAAGCGTGACATTGCCGTCGAAGGACAATGCACCGTCAACCAGCAGCGAGAGATTGTCGAACCCGCCTCGCTGAATACGATCGGCGCCGAGCCGCGCAGTGCCGATGACAAGGCCGGCCCTGGCCTCCGCCACCGACGCCGCGCTTGCGACCGGGCTATCGCCCTGGATATCGGCGAGGACGACTTCCCGATGCCGCAGCACATCCCCTGATGCTGTGAGCCTTGGATAGTTGATTGTTTCCAGTGCCAGCGCCAGCGTACCGCCGGAGGCGTTCGCACCGCCGGCCGCCGCGCGCAGCGTGCCGTCGAGATGGAGCCCGACGCTGGACTTCACCACGATCGTACCGCCATCGCTGACGACATTGAGGGGCGCGCTGTTCTTCCCGAAGCCGGGCTGGGGAACATCGAGCACCGCGCTTGCACCCGACGCATCGAGCACTGCGCCGGGGCGTATCACGACGAAGGCATGCGGCGCGTCGGCTTCGCCCTTCTCTTCCCAGTCCATCGCGCCGCCGATCAGGATCGCACCGCCCTTGCCGACAACACCATAGGTCTGACCGCTTGTATTTTTCGCCGTCACCGCACGTGCGGCAACATCGAGCACGGCATGATCGCCGATCCAGATCAGACCGGCCGTGTTCTTTGCTGCGCTGTTCCCCATCACGGTGATGGTGCCACCCGGGGCGGTCAGCCTGCCATCAATGGTGAAATCTGTCCCCTGCAGGCTAATCGACTGGCCCGCATCGACGCCGATCGCTGCGCCGGCGCGGATGTCGATCGGGCCCGTCCCGGCTCGCGCTCCGGCTTCGCCGGTGGTGGAGCGCAAGATCAGGCTGGCACCGCCGCGCTGGATCAAACGGCTGTTGGCGGCGTCTGCCGTCCATCCCGGCGGGGTCCATATATTCAAGGCGCGCGCGGAATCCGTGCCGGTGGCGGTGGCGAAAACCGTATCCGCAAGGCGGTAGACCGGCATAACAACGTCAAGCTTGGCGCCTTCGGCAACAACCAGGCCATGATGACTGTTGACGTCGTAACTGGAGAAACCCGACTGGAACAGCGACGTCGCGATCGTCAGCGTCGGCGCGACAGTCACCGCTGAATTGAAAGTCGATCCAGCCGCGAGGCGCGTTCCGGAAGCCACCGTGAAATCGACCGGCGACGGCTTGCCCGCAACGACCGTGACGGTCTTGTCGAGGATCGCGATCCCATTCGGAAATACATTGCCCGGCACGACATAGGACGACGGGAGTGCATTCTGCGCAATATAGGTGATGATCGTCCCGGCAGGAATGACAGGCAGCACCACGGTGGCGTCGATCCCGAAACTTCCGACGCTGGTATTAATGGTATACCCTAAGCTTCCTGCCCCGGGACGCGGCGGCGTCCAGTCGCCGGCAAGCGTCACGTTGTTAATGGCTCTATTTGTCGTCCCGATCGCCTCGCCGGGCTTCGCGATAGTGGTGACATAACTATAATCGACCGGCAGCACATCGCCGGCCTTGACCTGATAGTCCTGCAACAGGATCAGATCCGTTGGCGCCTTCTCGCCAGCGCCGAGCACGCCGTCATTGGCGAGCAGCTTGCCGCCGATCCCAATCGCCGTTCCGGATTCGATCCGGAGCGTACCGCCGCCATTAACACCGTAACCACGAATGTTTCCGTCGAGGGTCAGGAGGCCATTCACCTGGAGCTGGGAGATCTCCTGGTCTGCAATCAGCGTGACATCGCCACCCTTGCCCCCCTTCGTCTTGCCATTAGCGAGCACAGCACCGCCTGACGAGACGTCGATCACGCTGCCGGTCTTCAAGGTCACGTCGTGGGTCGAGGCGAGCCGCACCGCGCCACCGTCCAGATATGCGATCTTGCCGGTATCGTCCTTGTTCAGCAGCGCATTGACCCACAGACCGCGCAGATCGAGCGTGACGCCGTCATGCAAGGTGATCGACGACGCGCCGTTCTTGAACAGCACTTGCGCGGCGCCGCGGTCGCCGCCGCCTTTGAAGTAGTTGTCGACGGTGAGCGAACCGCCACGTGCGGTCACATCCGCCTTGAAATCGACCACCGCCGCGTTGAGATTGATCCTGCCACCGTCGGCCAGGGTCACCGCCCGATCGATGGTGATCGTGTCCGAGTTGCCGATATCGAGCCCGCCAAGATGCAGTGCATTGATGTGGCCGGCATCAAACCATGCGGTACCGTTGCGTGTGGATGCCAGCGTGTCGGTAGCGGTCAGGCCCGCCGTGATGAAGGCCACATCGCCGAAGCGGACATCCGATGCGTACAGACCGCTGCCGCCAAGGGCGGCGCCATAACGGCCGAGACCGAGCGTGCCTTGCAGCGGGGCGGCGTTCTGTACCTGCTTGTAGCCATCGGCGACATTGGCCGCGCGCGCAGAGGTCTGGCGCGCGCCCTTGATGACGTCCGCGATGATGTCAGCTTCCATGAGCGCGGTCGGCGTCGAGAGGTTGAGACGGCCGGCATCGCGGCCGACGGTGTAACCGTCCTCCCAGCGCCGCGAGGTGGTGCGGTCGAACACCGTGCTCCACACTTCGGTGAGCTGGTCGGAGACCTTGCCCTGGATGTTGTGCGTGCGCACGAAGCCGCCCGCCGCGGCGACGAACCTCATGCTGGCCGGGGCGTTGTCGAAGCTGTAGATGCGGCCGTCGGCGCCGATCAGCTTGCTGGAATAGATCCAGCCGCCATCGTAATTCACCGATCCGCCGGCGATGTTGAACCTGACGCCCTGCTGCGCGATGACCTCCGGCCCCGCCAGCGTGATGGTGCCGCCGACCGCGGCCCATTCGCCGATGGTATGCGCGGTATTGGCGAGATAGCCGCCGACTTCAAGCAACCCGCCTTTTGTGTAGTAGCGCTCGCCGGCATAACCGCCAGTGCCGGCGGCGACGAAGACGAGATCGCGAATGTCGATCCAGACATTCTTGTTGAGCAACGCGCCGCTATCGCGATTGACCGGCGAGTCGCGCAATTCATTGCCCTGAACATTGACCTGCACCTGGTTCGCCGACATCGGCCGCACCGCGCCCTGCACACCGGAGACATCGATGACGGAGCCGGCCTCGGCGAAAACGCGTTTGCCGGCGCTGACCGCGACCTGGCCGCCTTGTGCCGCCGTATATGAGCCATTCTGGAAATGAACCAGACCGCCGGTGACGATTTCGATGCGCGACTGGTCGCGGCGATCCGTCAGTGGCGACAGATTGTCGAACTGCGCGAGAGCGAGCGGGTTCGGTCCGGACGCTGCGATCAGCGCATCGCGCTGCGCGTTGAGCGCAGTATCCCTGGATTCCAGTTCCGGCGTGATCGCACTGACGCTCCTGCCGGTGATGGTGACGCTGCCGGCGGCGTCGCTGGCTGCGTTCAGCAGATGGATCGTGCCGCGCTGATGGACCGACGTGGTGGCCAGCAGAATGCCGTCCTGCGTCAAACTGCGCCCGGCCAGCGTGATATCGCCGCGCTGTGACAGCACGACGCCGCTATTGGTCACCTTGCCGGCGGCACTGCCGGCACGGATCACCGGCGCGATCTCGCTGCCATAGATGGTCGAGAGTTGGTTGGCGTCGGTGCCATAGCCACGGCGCAGAATGAAGTCGTCGCCCGCCGCCAGGATCGTCTGCCCCTTCGGCGTCGCGATGGCGCCGGCATTGATCACCTCGCTGCCAATCATCAACACGGTGCCGCCGCCCACCGTCACAGAGGACGGCGCATGCGTCGATATCGACGCGCCGGCTTCGACCACCACCTTGCCGCCCGCTGCGGTGAAGCTCGGCAGATAGGTCGCGCCGGTCCGGGTCGAATAGATGCCGTTGGTGCGGAATTGCTGGTCGGTGATGCCGGCGGTCGAGGCGATCAGCGCGCCGACATTCACCTGGCTGTTGCCGCCGAAGATGATGCCGCTCTGGTTGATCACATAGACCTGGCCGTCGGCCTTGATGTTGCCGAGGATCTGGCTCGGCGCCGTGCCGCCATTGACGCGGTTGAGCGCGGTCCAGTTGCCATTGCCCTGCTGGTCGAAAGTCAGCGTCGTGCGCGCGCCGACATTGAAACTCGTCCAGTTCAGGATCGCTTGCTGGGTGGTCTGGCGGATATTGACCTGGGTCTGGCCATTGCCATCGACGCCTTGCGTCGGCGCATTGGCGCCGGCCCACCCCGCCGGCATATTCGGCAGCAGACCGCCGGCACCGAGGCCATTCGGCACCGCAACCGGGGCCGTCGCCGACACTTGCGCAGCGGCGGCAGCCGCGCGGGCAGCGGCCTGCACCGCCTGAATGTCCTGTACAGCCCTTGCCGCGCGCGCGAGTGAATCCTGCGTCTGCCGCGCGGCTGTAGCGGCCTGCTGCGCTGCCTGCGAAGCTGCATCTGCAGCAATATTGGGCGCAGAGACCGATCCTGCGTTGCCGCCATTCAACGCCCGCGCGTGCACGGCAGACGATATCGCAAACAGTGTCAGCGCGCTAACGCCAGCAAACAGCGCAGCATGCCGTGTTGCTCGATGGGAAAGAATCCGGGCTGTCGAAGACGTGTTGACGGGACGGACGGACATCAGGAGCTGTTCCTTGACTGACAATGCAAGGTCCGTGCGCTCGATAACGCGAATGCGCGGACAAAATTTGCTTTCATCGAGTCAGACGGAACGGTTGCCGGGAACGTGACAGGAGAGTCGGAATCTTTTTTAACTTTTTTCCGAGGCCTGAAGCTCAACAGTGATTCAGCTCAGGATGACCATGCCGCCGGGATAACGTGTCACCCGTGATTTGAACGTATATTCGATCTGGACGAGCGCCTGCTCCATCTGATCGATCCGGAACCGGCCGCTCAGCACTCGTTGTCCCAGGGTGTCATTGCGCAGGATGATCCGACCGGGCCGGTAGCGGTTCATCTCCTCCACCGCCTCGGCTAACGGTGTATTGTGGAATGTCACGATGCCGCGCCGCCATTCCGACACGGCCTGCGGATCGATAGCATCGATCGTGCCAATATCGCTTCCCCCGTATGAAAAACGCTGCCCCGTTTTCAACTCTGCAACTTTGGCGGCGCTTTCGACCTGCAGCTTGCCTTCGAGGCATGTCACGCTGACGCGATCATTGGCGCCCGTGCAGCGCACCTCGAACCGGCTCGATTGACTTAGGATCTTGCCGTCAGCGGCGAACACCGCGAGGGTGCGCGATGCGCGACCTAGCGTCGCAAAGGCAGCTTCGCCCGAGACGAGTTCGATACGGTCTTCGATATCGGTCGGCTGGCGAACCGCAAGACTCGTCTGCGTGTTCAAAGCGATCTCGACGTCACCGGCAAAGGCAATGGTGCGCTGCTCGCCGGTTCCGGTGCGGAAGTCCGCTCGCATTTCGGAAAGCGACGGCCATAGCCCGAGCGGTGGTCTCATCGCGCCATAGATCGCCGCCGCGCCGATTGAAGCAACGCCGGCGCCGAGTATCGCCCGCCGCGTCATCGCTGCCCGGCGCCGGCCATATTCTTGTAGCGATCCCATGAAGTTGGCCTCATCGCCATACTTCACGCGCCCGATGACCGACATCCGCTCCCACACGCGCTCGGCGTCCGCATAGGCCTTGCTGTGCTCGGCGTCCCGCGTGCGCCAGCGCTCGACGCTTGCGACATCATCAGGAGTGGCCTGCCCCGAAGCGAGCCTCTGAATCCAGGCGATGGCCTCCTGCTCGGTCGCGCTGAGATTGGACTTATGCTGCTCGCTCATCTGTCGTCATACCGTGCAAATTGCGGTGGCTTACCCTGCACCTGCCGCACTGTGCCCAAATCCTCAAGAGTCAGACGTATTCGCCGGGCCAAAAGTGACACCTAACCCATCAATTCTTTGCACCGCGACAGACAATATTCATGCGCGCGCACCAATTCTCTGGCGACCGTTCGACGCGTGATCCGCATCTGCTTGGCAATGACGTCATGCGGTATGTTGCCGACCCGTGCAGCCAGGAAGATCGCGCGTTGTCGCGGCGGTAGTTCGGCCACGATGGTGTCGAACAGATTAATCTCCGCCCGCGAGATCAGCTCTTCCTCGGGCGTCGGCCGCTCATCGGCAATCTCAAGCGCCAGGTCGAGCTCGACGCTACGTCTGTGCCGAGCTTCCTTCCGATGCTGATCCGTGGCAGCATTCATGGCCACACGAAAAAGATAATGCTCTGGCCGCTGTATCGCCGGTGTCTTCTTTGCCGTCGCAAGACGAATCCACGCCTCATGCATCGCCTCGTCGGCAAGATCGGCAGAGCCTAGACGATGCGTCAGGCGACGTTTGACATCATCGTAATCCTCGCTGAACAGCCGACGCATGATTGTTTTCGCGAACCCGCTCACCTGCGGCCTCCTCGCGTCGCAGGGCGACCTTCGACCACCGCACAGTCGGCCGCCGCAGCGGGCTGCCGCTGCGCCAGCAATAGGCGGATCGGTTGAACGAAACTCGGGGGCGGTGGCTCGCGAAAACGCATGGTACGGAGCGTCCGATCAATCAACGCGTCGATCTCGGAGCTACCGGCACTGCCGATGCTCAACATATCCTGCACCGTGCCGTCCGGCGCAATCCAGAACGCAGTGACCAGCCGGTATTGGCCTGGCTTTATCTGAGGCAGTCCGCAAAGGGTCTCCAGAACGTCCCGCTGAACCAGCGTGTAGTAACGCCTGTTAGCCGACGTCTGCTCCGACCGATCGTCCGATGACAATTCGAGAATGAAAGCGCCTTCGGCGACAAAGCGAGCCGTTAGACCGGTCCCGACCAAGAGCTGCTTCAACGCTGCCGTTGGCGTCGCCTGTCCTTCAAAACCACCCGACATCCGTCGATCAATGAGGCCGCCTTCGTAGAGCGCCTCCTTGCCCGTGACATCACCATAACGCGCAAGAGCCGACGCGAGCGGCTGGGCGGCGATGGTGAATTCAAATGGCCGTTCCGCAGCCGCGCCGTGCGCGGTTACGATCTCAGCAACCAGAAACAACAGGGTTATCAGGCCAATTGCCCGTGGCCGCGCTTGCATCGATCGTCGTCTTTGCTGATCGAGCGGCGCTAAGGCAATATCGGCGCGCTCAAGCATGATAGCTGCATATCCTGCAATAGCAGCTCCGGGCCGATACTCCGACTGCTATTGCGTCATTTACGACGTCAGCATACCCCTTCGCCGACGAACGCGGCGGAAGCTACGGAAACCTTGTTGCAGATTTACGACAGCGGTGCGTGCTGGCGGCCGCGCCTGGAACGATCTCAGCTTAGCTGCGCTTCAAGTAGCTCAGCAATGAGCCGCACCACGCTCCGACAGACCATCTCACCGGCACAGGATCGTGTTCTTCCTCTTCGCCAGAAACGTTGCGAATGCTTGGCTGAGCGGCGGGAGACTTCGATCCGCCTTTTTTATCAGGGCAACCGCCCGTGAAAAGTTGGGGTCGTTAATTCTCCTGCTGCGCAGCGTCGGTTCTACCGCGATCTCTCGGGCCGATGCGGGAAGGATCGTCAGCCCGATCCTTGCCTTCACCATGCCGATCGCAGTCATCATGTAAGTCGCCTCGGAAGCAGGCGATGGCATCAGACCGGCCTTGCTGAATCCGGCGTCCGTCACGGCACGCACGCTGGTCCCCTGGTCCATCAGGATCAGAGGGAAAGTCGCCAGCAGTTGCGGTGTGATCCGACGATGCCCGTCAATCGGATGTCCTTCGGGAAAAATGACCATCATTTCGTCGCGGGCGGTGAAGATGTGATCGACGTCGGGAAAGGATGTTTCTCCGCCGGTGAACCCGAGGTCAACCTCCTCGCTACGGAGTAGATTGATCACACGGCTCGCAATTGCGTCCTTCAAAACAAATGAAACGCCGGGGTGCTCGTGACGGAACTCCCTGATCGCATCCGGCAACGGTCCGGCGGCAAACGACGGGAGAGCTGCGATCCTGACAATCCCCATCTTTTCACCGGAGAAATCTCTCGCGTGAACGAGAACATTATCCAGATCCTCCAGGATGCGCGCCAGGGCTGGCAGCAACTCCCGACCGATCCGGGTGAGCTCAACGGTTCTCGGATTCCGATCGAACAACTGGAGACCCAATGTCTCTTCCAGTCGCTTGATCTGGACCGTCAAGGTTGGCTGCGACACGTGCAGGTGCAGCGCCGCCTGCGTGAAGCTTTTGAACTTCGCGACCGCGATAAACGACTTCAATTGCCTGACGCTCACATCCATAGCTAAAAGCTATAACTGCAATTGAATTATTTCAATTGCATAATGAATGCCGAAGTCACTAGATCTCACCAATCAATGGCCGTGTTGGCCCAATATCCGTGGTGAGGAAATGCGGCATCAAGCCTTCCCTGCCGACCTGGGAGGTCGCGCTTGAGAACAATCCGACTGGGCGCTGGCGCAGGCTATTCGGGCGATCGCATCGAGCCCGCGATCGAACTCGCCGAACGTGGATCCCTCGACTACCTCGTTTTCGAATGCCTTGCGGAACGCACCATCGCTCTGGCGCAGCAAGCCAGACTGCGCGATCCGGAAGCCGGTTACGATCCGCTGCTCAGCGCCCGGATGGAAGCGGTGCTGCCTGCCTGCCGCGCCAACGGCGTCCGCGTCGTGACCAATATGGGAGCTGCAAATCCCGTATCGGCCGCGAGAGAGACCGTTGCGGTCGCGCGCCGTCTCGGATTAGGCGGGTTGAAGGTTGCTGCTGTCACCGGCGACGGCGTCCTCGACGTCGCGGTCAGTGCCGACCTGGCGCTGGATATCGGCGGCACGTTGCAAACCCTCGGCAATCGGATCGTTTCAGCCAATGCCTACACCGGGGCCCGCGCCATCGCGGAGGCAATCGCTGCAGGCGCTGACGTCGTCATTACTGGACGCGCGGCCGATCCCTCACTCTATCTCGGTCCGCTCGTGCACGAGTTTGGCTGGAAGATGGACGATTGGCCGATGCTCGGTAAGGGCATTCTGGCAGGCCATCTGCTCGAATGTGCAGGGCAGATCACCGGCGGCTATTTCGCCGATCCCGGTTTCAAGGACGTCGCAGGCCTCGCACGTCTCGGCTTTCCCATCGGCGAGGTCCGGGAGGACGGCGATCTCGTCATCACGAAAGTCGAAGGCTCCGGCGGCGCAGTGACCGCCGCGACCGTCAAGGAGCAATTGCTCTACGAAATCCATGATCCCGCGCGCTACTACCAACCCGACGTCGTCGCTGATTTCTCGGCAGTTCGGGTCGAGGAAATCGCCGCGGACCGGGTCCGTGTCACCGGTGCAACGGGGCATCCCAAGACCGGACATCTCAAGGTCTCGGTCGGATATGTCGACAGCTATATCGGCGAGGGCCAAATGTCATATGCCGGTCCCGGTGCCGTCGAGCGCGGAAAGTTGGCGCTCGACATCGTACGCGAACGTCTGGAACTGACCGACGTCCGAACGAGCGAGATTCGTTTCGATCTGATCGGCGTCGACGCGCTTCATGGCAGCGCCCTTTCCCACAATGCTCTCCCCCACGAGGTCCGGATTCGGGTGACGGGCCGGACCGACTGTCTCGCCGAAGCCGCACGCATCGGCCAGGAGGTCGAGACCCTTTACACCAATGGTCCGGCCGGCGGTGGCGGCGCATGGCGCTCCGCGCGGGAGGTGATCGCCGTGGCTTCGACGCTGATTCCGGAAGCCAAGGTCAGTGCCGATATCCAGATGTTCGAGGCGTGATCGATGACACCGGCACTCGGAGACACCCGCCTACCCTCACCACTGTATGGCAACGGGATCGGAGACGTCCGATGAAGCTACGCGACATTGCCCATTCACGGACAGGCGACAAGGGCAACACGTCCAATATCTCCGTTATCGCATTCGATGAGCGCGACTACGAATTCCTGCGAACCCATGTAACGGCACCCCGCGTCAAGGAGCACTTCGCAAGTATCGTCACCGGTGACGTCGTTCGGTACGAAGTCGCCACCCTGGCCGCGTTCAATTTCGTTTTATCGGGCGCATTGGGTGGCGGCGTGACGCGATCGCTCGCCATCGATGCACATGGCAAGGGCCTGAGTTCGGCATTGCTGGACATGGAGCTGCCTGAAAGAACCGAACCGAACGCGGAAACCTGAAGCTCTCCGGAATTGCCCATCGCGACCAGACCTCAATGGCAGAGCGGCGATTTCGATATCAACCGACGGAGGAGACACATGACGATAAGGAACTGGACCACCGCGACGCTCGCACTGCTCGGATCGATGACGCTGGCCTTACCCGCATCCGCGCAGGCGTACCCGACCAAAACCATCAAGTTCGTGGTGCCCTTCGCAGGTGGCAGCGCCACCGACGCAGTGGCGCGCATCCTGGGAGACCATGCATCGCGCACGCTGGGACAGCCGATCGTGATCGAGAACATCGCGGGTGCAAGCGGTATCCTCGCCGCGCAGAATGTCGCGCGGGCCGAGCCTGACGGGCACACGGTGCTGATCACGACCAACACGACCCACGGCGCCAACCAGAGCCTGCTGAAGAACGTTCCATATGACGCGGTCAACAGCTTCGAGCCCGTGACGAAACTCGGCACCATCACCTTGGCACTGATCACCAACCCGTCCGTTCCGGCCAAGAACCTCAAGGAGCTGATTGCCCACGCCAAGGCCAATCCCGGCAAGTTGTCATTCGGCTATGGCTCGAGTTCGTCCCGGATCGCGGGAGAGATGCTGAAGTCCATGGCGGCGATCGATATCTTCCCGGTGCCTTACAAGAGCAATCCCCAGGCGATTACGGACCTGCTCGGCGGCCAGATCAATATCGTCTTTGCCGATATCTCCACGACACTTCCGCAGGTGAAGTCCGGCACGGCAAACGGCCTCGCCGTGTCGACGGCAAACCGAAGCACCCTCGCGCCGGATCTCCCGACCATCGCTGAAGCTGGCCTGCCCGGATACGATCTCGCAGCCTGGTTTGCGGCCTTCGTTCCCGCCAAGACGCCGAAGCCCGTGGTGGACAAACTACGCGAGGCTCTGGTGGCAGCGGTGAAGGACCCGGCCACGCAGGAACGGCTGCTCAAGGCTGGCATCGAGCCGGAATCGAGCACCTCCGAGGAGTTGAAGGCGTTCGTCGGTACCGAGATCAAGAAGTGGGCCGACATCGTCAAAACAGCCGGTATCCAGCCGGAATAGACCCGGCATCAGAACAGAAACTAACGGCGGTTGTATTGATCTCAGAGAGGAAGCGCGGATCGAGCGCTCCTCTTACCGCTCTCGATGAACGTGGGAAATCTGCAGTCTCGACCGAGCGACCAGAACGCATAGATCAGCAACACAAGCGACTTGTGCTTCACAGCCCGATGTCAGTTCGATCGACAGCCGCCTCCCTCTGACCACTACCTCCAAACAAAAATCCGGGGGCGCGTGCGCCCCCGGATTATAGCCTTGATTTCGCTACTTAGACGAAGCGGAAGTCATCGGCCGTCAGCGACGAGACGTTCATGTTGGCGAGCGTGATCGTGTTGTGCTCGTCCAGCGTCACCACGACGCTGCTGCCGACCTGGGCGGTGTGAGACATCACATCCGCATAGTTGGCGAACAGATCGGTCGAGAACTGGATCAGGTCCTTCGACGAACCGCTGGCGGTGAAATCGGTGATCGTATCCTTGCCGAATCCAGCCGCGAACACGAACACATCGGAGCCCGAGCCACCGGTGAGGATGTCATTGCCGGCACCGCCATCGATGATGTCGTTACCCGAACCAGCATTGATCTTGTCGTTGCCGGCACCGCCCCGGATGATGTCGTCACCCGAACCGGCATCGATGGTGTCGTTGCCATCGCCGCCATCGATCAGATCGTCGCCGGAGCCGCCCTTGATGTTGTCGTTCCCGGCGCCGCCATAGATCACGTCGTCGCCCGAACCGCCATCGATGGTGTCGTTGCCTTCCCCGCCGCTCAGGCGATCGTCTCCTGCGCCGCCGTAGATGGTATCGTTGCCGGCACCGCCATCGAAGGTGTCGTCGCCGTCGCCGCCAATGATCGTGTCATTGCCGGCACCGAACAGGAACGCCTCGATATTGGTGAAGTGATCGGTCCCGATGCCGGCGCCGCTCACGGTGCCCGCCTGCATGTTGAGCGACACGGCACCGGTCGCGTCCGACAGATCGAGCGTATCGTAGCCCGCACCGCCGTCGATGGTGTCGTTGCCCGCACCGCCGCGCAGGATATCGTCACCGTCGCCGCCATTGAGAATGTCATCGCCCTCGCCGCCGATGAGGATATCATTGCCGGCGCCGCCGTTGATGGTGTCGTTACCGGCACCGCCTGTCAGCGTGTTGTCGCCGTCCGTGCCGATCAGGAGATCGTCATAGGCGGTCCCGATCGCGTTCTCGATGCTGGTCAGATGATCGGCACCAGCGAGATAGCCGGGATAATAGGCCAGGCCGGACTTGAGGTCGACCGTCACCTTGAACCCGATCTTGCTGTAGTCGATCGTATCGATGCCGTCACCGCCATCGTAGCGATCGAGGCCGCCAGTGCCGATGAACGTATCGTTGCCTTCACCGCCGAACACCAGATCGTTGCCGTCCGCACCGGTGAGCGTATCGTTGCCGTCGGTACCGACGACAAGCCCCCAGGTTCCGTTAGCAAATTGCAGCCGTTCGACGTTACGGAGCGTGTCGATGCCATCCGGCGTACCGGCGCGCATGTCGTCGATCTTGAGAGAGCCGTCGGCCTGCAATGCAAAGCCGTAGTCGGCGAACGCTCCCTCATAGAACGCCGTATCGATGCCGTTGCCGCCATCAATGGTGTCATTGCCGGCGTCGCCAACGAGTTGATCGTCACCTTCACCGCCAACGAGCACGTCGTTGCCCGCGCCGCCAAGGAGAAGATCGTTCCCTTCACCGCCGTCGAGACGGTCATCGCCGTCGCCGCCGTCGAGCGTGTCATCGCCATCCCCGCCCAGGAGAATGTCGTTGCCTGCACCGCCTTCGAGATAATCGTCGCCGTCGCCGCCGTCCAGGAGGTCGTTGCCCGCGCCGCCGAGCAGCGTGTCGTCGCCGTCGCCGCCATAGAGCTTGTCATCGCCGTCGCCGCCGTCGAGCGTATCGTCGCCGTCAAGCCCCGAAAGCGTATCGTTGCCAGCCCCACCGACAAGCACGTTGTCGCCATCGGTGCCGGTCAGCACCAGCCCGGGCGTCCCCAGCACCGTATCCTCGCGATAGTCGAGGTTCTGGATGCGTGTGTCGTGGGCGCGGTCGGTGTCGAGGACGTCGTACGGCTTGTCGGAGTAGAACGCCGCCAGATATTCGGCGAAAGCGTCCTGCTCGGTACCTTCAGCCGCGAAACTAGCGACCTGACCGGCATCCGGGACGAGTTCCGGCGTCAGGTTCACCACATTCGCGAAGGCCGGATTCGCAGCGATGAAGCTGGCGAACGGATAGCCATCGCCGCCGGTCAGCAGGAAGCTGAGCGTCACGACACGGATAGCCATGGCGGGATCGACGACGAGCTCACTGTTCTGAACCAGCGTCATGAACGGATGGCCGTTTTCATCGATCAACGCCGCAGACTGGATGCGGTTACCTGCCGGGTAATCCATGTCGAACGAGAAGGCGATGCCACCGATCTGCGCGAACTGGCCGGGGGTACCCGTTGCGGTGGTCGCGGCCACTGCGTGCTCCAGCACTGCGAGCATCTGCGTCGCCGTCACCGTCACGAGCGACAGCGCATTGTTGAAGCGCAGCGCGTTGGCGATGTCGAGCTGGGAGATGTCGCCGGCCTCCTTGCCGACTCCCGGATTGGCCGTGGGCGGATTTTCCTGGGCGTCGCCACCCACCGCAGACACGTTGCCGATGGAGTCGCGGAGACCGCCGCCGTTCTTGATCGAGACGAGCACCGTCGCGTCCGCCTTCTGCGCATACCAGAGATTGGCATCGGCCGTCAGGTTGCCGAGATTGGTCTCCTCGGTACGGACCTCGCCGCGTCGACCTTCGAGATAGACGTTGGTGCTGCCGAACAGGTTGCCGTCCTGTCCGTTGATCACTTCGCCGACCGCCTGGGCGATGTCGTTGACGAGATCTCCCTTGCTGCCCTGGGCGAACGGATTGGCATCGTCGGCATCGATGACACCGTCACCGTCGACGTCGATGACGTTATTGTAGAGGTCGGCCACCGCTTCATCGGTGGTCGCGAAAGCGCCACTCACATTCGGATCGACGCTGCCGGCGATCACATGGCCCTCGGCATCGAAGTCGACGACCAGCCGACCGACATAGGAGTATTCACCGTCGGTATTGACGATCAGAGTCGTGTTGCCATCGGCATCGTGGGTGGCGATCGGATAGGTACCGGCCGCGGTGTCGCCGGGGCGTAGCGTGTCCTGAGCGTCGGCCAGCAGCGTGTTCGATCCACCCGAGATAATGATGTCAACGCCGTGCAGCAGCGGCGCGAGCGCCTGTTCGTACTCGATCTGCTGGAGATGGCTCAGCAGAATGATCTTGTTAATCCCCTGCGCGATCAGGGCATCGATGGTCGGCTGCAGGATCGCTGCGAGCGCCGCCATGTCATTGATATCGTCACCGATCACCTGGACGCCGCCGGTGGACGAAATGCTGGTGACGATCTGGGTGGTGGCGCCGACCACGCCGATCTTCTCGCCGCCCTCTTCGATGATCGTGGCGGGCGCGATCTTCTTGCCGATACCTGCGGCCGGCGGGAAGCCGGTGTAATCGTCGGCGTTGCGGATCGCGTTGGTGTAAAGCCCGGCGAGGTTCGGATCGCCGGAAAAGTCGAGATTGGCAGCGAGATAGGGGAACTGCGCCCCCGGGAAGCCGGCGGTCTGACGAATGATCGCTGCGAGCGGATTGGTGCCGGCATCGAATTCGTGATTGCCGAGCGCCGACGCCTGAATGCCGATGATGTTCAGCATCGAGATGTCCGCGGTGCCGAAGCCGGGCGAGATGGTGAGGGTGCCGGCGGCGAGACCGTAATAGGTTTCGAGCGCGGTCTCATAGACTTCCTTCAGCGAGGCATCGCTGCCGGCGTTGAAGAACGGGCTCGAGATGAAGTTGTCGCCCGACGACAGTGTGATCGAGTTCGCATAGGTCTCTTCGAGATAGTCGACGATGGCAGCAAAGTTGCCAGCGCGATCCACCGCGTTCAAACCGCCTTCGAAATCCGATGCATGGAGAATTTGGAGTGTGTAAGCCACAGGAACCTGTTTCTGAGTGAGATCAAATCCGACGATCACCGGATCGTGGTCGGAGACGCGGATCGTGGCGCCGGCTTGGAAAATCGCCGGGTCGCGGGAGAAGTCGGTGTTGTAGTCGAGCGCATCGGCCTCATCGGCATTGATGTGCCAGGTGGTGACACCGGTGACCTGGGACGACAGGCTTTCGTTGGCGAAAGCGTAGTCGAGGGTGCCCGTCTGTCCGTCGAAGACATAGGAATAGGCGCCATCTTCGCGTCCATGCAGGTTCTCAAAGCCAGCGCCTTCGATGATCGCAACAGAATCTTCCTTGGCGTAGCTGTTGAAGTCACCGAGCATCAGCACGTCCTTGTCGCTGGAGCCGGTTGGATTGCTGGCCGCCCAGGCGGTCAGTGCGGTCGCCGCGAGTTCGCGCTGGTTCTGCCAGCTACCCTGGCCGTCGCCCTGATCGGCATCGAGACCCGTACCGGTACCGCCCTTCGACTTCAGATGATTGGCGATGGCGGTGAAGGTCTCGCCGGTCGCGATTTCCTCGAACGTCACCGCAAGTGCGTTGCGGCTGGTGTTCGCGCCGTCGAAGATGTGGCCAACAGTGCTCTCGTCAAGCAGGTGACCAAGGCCGAGGCCAGGCAGGGCTGCATCGTTGAGCACTGCAACGGTGGTGCCGTCGGCGATCTTCACGTCGTGGGCGTTGTAGATGAAGCCGACCGCGATGGCGTCGCCGCCCACGAACTGCTGACCGGGATTGACCCAGGCATAGGTGCCTGCGCCGGCCTTGGCATTGAGTTGCGCGACGAGATATTCGATCGCATTACCCGACGATCCCGGCTGGAAATCGTTCTCCAGCTCGGTCAGCGCCAGCACATCCACATCCATCGCCAGGATGGTGTTGACCAACTTCTCGGTCTGGCGGGCGAATTCAACGGAGTTGTCGGCGCCGCGCGGCTCCTGGCCGATGGCGGTCATTGCGCCGTTGTCCAGCGTCCTGAAGAAATTGAGAACGTTGAAGTTCGCGACCTGCAGGGTGCCGCCGACATCTGCCGGAGCATCGGTGCGTGGCGTTGCGCTGTTCTCGAACAGATTGGTGCCATCCTCGACGGAGCGGATCCGCCAGGTCGCCCCTGAAGTCGAGTTGCCAGCCCACTGATAGTCCAGAATGCCGGTCAGTCCGGTGATCGTGTCGCCCATGCGCGGCGCAGTCGCCGTGTCGTAGGTCGGACCGAAACCATCGAGATTGGTGATCGGCGCATTTTGAAGGTTGAGGCCGTCGTCATAGGTGATCGTGCGGGCGCCGATTTCGGCGAGATAGGCCTGGTAAGCGGCTGCGTCCGGCGCATTCTCCTGTGTGAACTGCGCGGGACGATCGCCGGCAACCAGCTTGATCTCGTTGAAGCGGTCGAGATTGAATTGCTCGGTGATGGTGAGCGTGTCGGTCAATTTGACCAGCATGCCCTCATAGGCTTCCAGATTCGGCTGATAGTCGCCATCCTGGCTCAATGTCGTACCGAGCCCGGCGAGGCTGACTCCAACTGCCATGCTGTGGATGTCGGTAACCGCACCAGCCTCCACAACCGAGACATTGCTTGCGGCCAGTTGGGTGAGGCCGAAATACTCGTTGACAGTTCCGGTGACGCGAACACGGTCGCCCACCGATACATCGGTGCTACCGCCGAGCACGAAGATCGCTTCCGAAGTCAACGGATTGCCATCGGAATCGGTGATTTCCTCCTGCAGATAAAAGCCGTTCAGATTGCGGCTGTTATCGCCATCGCCGTTCTGGAAATCGCCGACCACGATCGCCTCGACGGTCACGGTCCGACCGACCATCGGGCTCGCAGCGCCTTCGCACTGAATGGCGCTGATCTTGGTGATCGAAAAGTCGTCATTCACGATGGTGCCGGTGGCCTGCGCGATGCCGATCGAGGTTTGGACAGCGTCAGAGTTGGCGACGTTCTGCAGCGTGAGCGTGAAGTTCTCGTTCGCCTCTTCGACGGTGTCGCCGGCGACGGCCACGGTTACGACGGCCGCATTCTGGCCAGCGGGGATGACGCCGCTGAATGTCGTCGGCATGCCGCCGACGAAATCCGCCGCATCCGCCAGTGTCAAACCGATGCTGCCCGAGAAGGTGATGTCGCCGTCGGTACCGCCGCTGCGCTCCACAGTGAATTCGTAGATGGTCGCGCCGCTATTGCCCTCGTTATGCGAGACGGAGACGCTGTCGGCCGCGAAGCCGACGGTCTGACCCAGGGTCAGCGTGCTGCCGGTGCTGGTTACCCGGATATCGTCGATGCCGACCCATTCGTCGTTACCGCCGGCGTTGGTGGTGAGAATCCGGATCTCCAGATCGGCATGGCCGTTGACGGCCGAGGGCAGCAGCAGATCGAACGGTGTCACCTGTGTCGCGGTATTTGCCTTCGTCACGTCCGCAGCGAAGCCGCCCGGAACATTGGTCCACATACCGGAGCCGCCCACACGATACTGCACGCCGATCTGCTGGGTCGCATCGTCCGCGCTCGCATCGAGATCGCGCGCGTTGAAGGTCAGGCGCACATTCTCGCGTCCGCTCGCATCGAGATAGAGAACGAGGCTCGGCGCATCGGCGGTGCCGGAGCCGTTCAGAGCGATGGTCGGATTGGCGATGTGGAACTCAGCGATACCACCGCTGTTGAGCGTGCTCGGATTGGTCTGATTGGCGATCACATCGACAGCGCCGAGACTGGCACCAGTCAATGTCCGCGGATCGACATTGACGGGCGCGCCGCTGTCGATGTCACCGAGATAACCGACGATCGATTCCACCGACGACCAGTCGTCATTGGCAGTAATCAAACCGATGTCGGACCAGTCTTGAACGAGGTCGCCGGCAGAAAGATCATGGTAGCTCATCGACATTAGGTTGCTTCCCTGCTTGGATTGCACGCATTGCGATGGTGCCTGCCGCAAAGCGACAGAGCTCGACCGATCGAGCGTGGTAAACAAAACGTTACGCGGCGGCATGTAGCCATAGCGATTGACAGTCGGATGACCACTTTCTGACATCGCATCAGATTCACGTTTTGATAGTTCAGTTCGCGCGCAACGACCTTCTTCACAACGCAATCACGTCGCGCACTGCGCGCGCCATCACGCGCTCGCATCTTCCAGCATGCGCATATCTTTCGCGACTACACATGAGCTCGCATGAATATCCGCGCGACTCATCGCTGCGTTACGCTCGATCAACTCACGCAATCACGCGATGGAGATTCGCAACGTCAACGCGACCAACAGGAAAGAAACGCGACGCGCCTACCCGCCTGACAACACTCAGACACCGCCGGGAACGGCGCTCTGTTAGTTATAGTTTTTACGCAACGACCTTAGTTCGAACGAAAGTAATGGCATCGCACACGCGAGCGACTGCGCGACGCGCGCCATCACACATCCACAGCACCACTGCGACCACAACCAGGGCCACTTGAGCCACTCTACAGTTCTGTGTCCCACCGCATCCGATCAACTCGCGCAAGAAGACGATCAAGATTCGCAACGTCACCGCGACCACGTGAGCAAAAGCACACTCTTCGTCGGCTCATTGAGAAGGCCGAAGCGGATTCAAGCTTTGACGATCCGCTCTTCGCTTTTCTCCGTGCAGTCGATGACTGCCGCACACCGCGCGTTGACCAATCAACTCACTCTTCCGAATCCGCGTCAATCTACCGCACGCACGGATCACATTGATTGCCTGACAACTCTGCGCGGTTCCGCTCTCGGTCAACTCGAATAGGCACGATTTGACGTTTCACAACGTCAACGCGACAAAGCGAGAGACGCGGCGCTTGCTACGCACGATTTTTCATCGTCGTAACGACGAGGCTGTTACTCATTCGGTGAACTCCGGCGAAGAACACGCGCAGGTGTCACGTAACTGACGTGCAAGATCGCTAACCACACCACCCGGCGTGCATGCCGCTTTTGTGGATTTAGTGAGTAGACGACATGACCGCAGTACCATCGACAGGAAGAGCAGATACTGCGGCCGCCCACGACCTTCCGACCGCAGCATTGGCCTCGTGTCGCAGCGCCCTTCTCTCGGTCGGCATTTTCTCGGCCGTCGTGAACGTGCTGATGCTGACGGGCTCGATCTACATGCTTCAGGTGTATGATCGCGTGATCCCGTCGCGCAGCGTGCCAACGCTCGTATCGCTCTCGATCATCGTCATCGCCATCTATACCGTTCAAGGCGTCTTCGACTGGCTTCGCCAACGCATCCTGAGCCGGATCGGCGTCGCGCTCGATCAGGCATTGTGGGAGCCGGTGAATGCCGCGATCCTGCGATCGCCGCTGAAGTCGAACCGTAGCGGCGGTATTCAGCTGGCCAACGATCTCGACTCGGTGCGCGGCTTCCTGTCGGGCCTGGGACCAACGACCCTGTTCGATCTGCCCTGGATGCCGCTCTATCTTGCCGGCTGCTTCCTGCTGCACCCTTATCTCGGATGGACTCTGGTTGCCGGTGCAGTCATTCTGTTCGGTATCGCCCTTCTCGCCGAAATCCTGACAAGGAAGCCGACCCGCGAGGCCTCGCGCAACGTTGCTGCGCGTAATGTGCAGCTGGAGGCCGCCCGCCGCAATGCCGAAGTGATCGCGGCGCTTGGCATGGAACAGCGCTTCATCACCCGTATCGGCATCGCCAATGCAGATCAGATGGCCGCCCAGCAGCGCGGCTCGGATGTTTCCGCTTCGCTCGGCACGCTGTCCAAGACCATTCGTTTCCTGTTGCAATCAGCCCTCCTTGGCATCGGCGCTTGGCTGGTGATCGAGGGACATGCAACCAGCGGCGTCATGATCGCGTCGTCGATCATGGGCAGCCGCGCCCTTGCGCCGGTCGAACTCGCGATTTCGGTGTGGCGTCCATTCATCGCTGCCCGTCAAGCCTGGCAGCGGCTGCGCAACACGCTCGCGAACGACAACGCGAACAATGTCGCGGTAGCACCGGAACGCGCCCGGCGTATTCTAACCGCCGACCAGGTTTTCGTGATGGCGCCCGGCGGCAGCAAGGCGATCGTACAGAACGCGACGTTCCGGCTCGAGGCCGGTCACGCAGTCGGGGTCATCGGTCCGTCGGCGTCAGGAAAATCGACATTCGCGCGGGCTCTGGTCGGCATATGGCCTGCAGCGCGCGGCGACATCCGTCTCGATGGCGCGACGCTCGATCAATGGTCCGCGGAAAGCCGCGGCGAGATGATCGGCTATCTCCCGCAAGATATCGAACTGTTCGACGGCACCGTGGCGGAGAATATCGCGCGCTTCGATCCGCAGACGAACGAAAAAGCGGTGATCGCCGCAGCCAAGGCTGCCGGCGCCTATGAGATGATCCTCGGCCTGCCGAAAGGCTTTGAGACGCAAGTCGGCGAAGCAGGATCCGCGCTGTCCGGTGGGCAGCGGCAGCGTGTCGCTCTAGCGCGCGCGCTCTACAAGGATCCGTTCATGGTCGTGCTCGACGAACCCAATGCCAATCTCGATGGCGAAGGCGACGCTGCGCTGGCGCGTGCCATCAAGGGCGTGCGCGCGCGCGGCGGCATCGCCATTATCGTCGCCCATCGCCCGGCTGCGCTCGCCAGCGTCGATCTCGTCATGACCTTCAACAACGGGCAGATCCAGGCTTTCGGCCCGAAAGACGAAATTCTGCGCAAGGCACTTGCCTCGCAAAACTCTTCATCCAACGTAGTCGCGCAGCCGGTACACGAGATGCGCATGACCGCCGATGCCCGTAGCTGAGAACCCTGATGACAACCGCTCAAGGCGCGGAACGCGCCAATCCATTCCGTGACATTCGCCTGACCACCTATGCAGGTCTCGCGCTGCTTGCCGTTGGCATCTCGACCGTGGGCGTCTGGGCGGCGACGGCTCCCCTCGCCAGCGCCGTGATCGCGCCGGCGCAGATCGTCGTCGACAGCAATGTGCGCAAGGTCCAGCATCCCACCGGGGGCGTGGTGGCAGAAATTCTTGTCAATGACGGCGACCACGTGCGCGCCGGCGACGTCCTGCTTCGGCTCGACGAGACCATGACGCGCGCCAACCTCGCTTTGATCGAGAACCAGCTCAACCAGTTCTGGACCCGGCGCGCGCGCCTGCGCGCCGAACAGGCGGGACGCGACAGCTTTGCAGCACCGGACGAGTTCCAGGGACGCGCCGACGAGCCCGCCATCGCCGACATCGTTGCCGGCGAGACAAGCCTGATGCAGAGCCGGCGCGCGGCCATCACCGGTCAGCAGTCCCAGCTCCGCGAGCGCACCGCGCAGATCGGCGACGAGATTCATGGTCTCTCCGCACAGATCGCGTCAAAGCGCGAGCAGATTCGTCTGATCCAGCGCGAGCTCGAAGGTGTTCGCGAACTCTTCGAGAAGAACCTGATTCCGTTTGCGCGCCTCACCGCCCTCGAACGTGAGGCAGCTCGCCTGACCGGCGAGGAGGGACAGCTGATCGCAGAAACGGCGCGTGCAAAGGGCCGCATCACCGAAACCGAACTACAGACGTTGCAAGTTGTTCAGGACCAGCGGCGCGAGATCGCCACCGACCTGCGCGAGGTCGAGATCAAGATCGCCGATCTGTCCGAACGCCGGATCGCAGCGCTCGATCAGCTAACGAGGGTCGTCCTGAAAGCACCACAGGACGGCATCATTCACCAGAAGTCCGTGCATACGGTCGGGGGTGTCATCACTGCCGGCGAACAGCTGATGCTCGTCATTCCGGAAAAGGACTCCCTCGTGGTCGAGGCGCGGATCGAGCCGCAGATGATCGACCGACTCAAGATCGGGCAGCTTGCCAAACTGCGCTTCACTGCCTTCGATTCCGCGGTCACGCCGGATCTCGACGGCAAACTGATACGCGTCGCAGCCGACCTGACCAAGGACCAGCAGTCCGGCCTTTCTTTCTACATCGCCCGCATCAGCGTCATCGACGGCGAGCTTTCAAAACTCGGCGGAAAGGCGCTGGTGCCAGGCATGCCCGTCGAGGCCTATATCCTGAACGGTTCGCGTACAGCCTTCGAATATCTGCGCAAGCCGCTTGAAGACCAACTGGCGCGGGCATTCCGTTACAATTGAACCACTGTCGTAACCCTATCGAAGTTAGAGAACGCGCAAGACCGTCCTGCGGAACGCCTCGATATGCACGCGCGCCATATCGGCGGCGTGTCGTTCGTCCTTCGAAGCGGCAGCGGCAGGCTTCCGGCCTCAACCAGCTTTGAATAGGAGCAACGCGTTGATGTCCATTGTAGTCACGATCCCCTCGTTCAGCGCACCGTCGGTATCAGGAAATATACTGTTTTCGCGAACAATGATCGGACGCTTTCGCGCAGATCTTCGGCTTGTCTCACGCTTGCTGACCGTGGAGATGCTGTAATCTGCAACCCTCGTCCGCTGCCTCCCTCGTCGGATCAATCCACAGTGATGCATTAGCGCCGATCGCGTAGGTCATGTCTGTTACGTATCCAATGACGTCCTGTCTGAAATCGGGTGGCCGCGGCACTCCGCTACGCCCATGGTCTGTCCTTAACCCCGGACTCGCCATGACCAATTCTGCTGCCGACGGCCTCCCCGTCACGTTCAACCGTCTCGCCTCGTCCAATCTCGCCGCCCAGTCGGCCGAACAGATCGCACTGGCAGCGGCCCCGATTGTCGCCGTGCTGCTACTCGGTGTCGGCGAAGGCCAGACTGGACTGCTGCAGACCGCGCTGACACTGCCCTTTGTTCTGTTCGCGATCCCGGCCGGGCTGCTCGCCGACCGGATGTCGCGGCGCGTATTGATGGCCGGCGCGGAAGCGCTGCGCGCTGCGGCGCTTCTCGTCACGCTCGTGCTCATCTGGTCCGGCATGCTCTCGATGCCGCTGCTCGCTTTGCTGGGTTTCGTCGCCGTCTGCGGCACCGTCGTCTACAGTGTTGCGGCGCCGTCCCTCGTACCGTCGCTGGTGACGCCCGCGCAACTCGGTGCCGCCAATGCGCGGATCGAACTGGCACGCACGGTGGCCTTTGCCGGCGGCCCGGCGATCGGTGGCGCGCTAGTGGGTTTCACCGGCGCCGCGCCCGCTTTCGGTGCCGCCGCGGCGCTGTCCATCGTCGCCGTCGTTTGCCTTGCCGGCCTCCATGAACCAGCCCGGACGGTCACGCAGCATCGCAGGCCGGTGCAGGATATCGTGGAAGGCCTGTCCTTCGTCGCACGGCACCCGTATCTGCGGCCGGTCTTTGTCACGCAATTCATTTTCAGCGCCGCGTCATTCATGACGCTTGCGATCTTCGTCCCCTATGCCGTACGCCATCTCGGCCTCAACGCTAGCGGCGTCGGCGTGACGCTATCCATGTATGGCGCGGGCATGGTGGTCGGCGCGCTGGCGGCCACACGGGTGATGAGGCGTCTGCCCTTCGGCACCGTGATCGCCATCGGCCCTGTCACCGGTTTTGCGGCGTCTATCGTGATGGCCTTCACCACCTGGCTCCCCTCACCTGCGCTGGCAGGACTGAGCTTCTTCCTGCTCGGGGCCGGGCCAATCCTCTGGGTGATATCGACGGCGACATTACGTCAATCGGTGACACCGCCGAACCTGCTCGGCCGTGTGTCAGCGATCAACATCCTGAGCTATGGCGCCCGGCCGCTGGGTACCGGTATCGCGGCACTGGTCGGCGGGCTGGTCCACGCCGAAGCCTGCCTCTATCTCGCCGTCGCCGGCTTCGCATGGCAGGCGCTGGTGATCCTGAACTCCCCTGCCGCCGCGCTCCAGCGGCAACCGGGCATGACAGACAATGCGGCTGGATGCGTATCGACAAAAGCCTGACGACCATTCAGATCGTTCATCTGTAGTTCGTCTTCGCCGATGCGGTCCCCGCATTGCAGCACGTCTTGTTAGTGTAGTTCGCCCGCGTCCTAGCGTCGCAGCAAGGCGATGGTTCTTGCCAAAGCACGGGGCAAGCCTTTGTCTTGCTCGCAAGCAACAAGGCCAGTCCGCAAAGGACGGCCATTCGGGGAGCACATCATGACTTCATCCAAGGACAGGACTCCGTCTCGGCGCCGCTTTCTGAAGGTCGCCACGGCCGGTGCAGCCGCGACTGTTGCAGCACCGGCGATCGCGCAGAGCACCGGGCCGATCAACATGCGGTGGCAGAGCACATGGCCGGCGAAGGACATCTTTCACGAATACGCGCAGGACTACGCCAAGAAGGTCAATGACATGACTGGCGGCGACCTCAAGATCGAGGTGCTCCCGGCGGGCGCCGTGGTGCCGGCCTTCGGCCTGCTCGACGCGGTGTCCAAGGGCACGCTCGACGGCGGCCATGGCGTGATGGTCTATCACTATGGCAAGCAGACCGCGCTGGCGCTGTGGGGTTCGGGCCCGGCCTATGCCATGGACGCCAACATGCTGCTGGCCTGGCACAAATTCGGCGGCGGCAAGGAGCTGCTGGCCAAGCTCTATGCCTCGATCAACGCGAATGTCGTGTCGCTGCCCTATGGGCCGATGCCGACCCAGCCACTCGGCTGGTTCAAGAAGCCCGTGCAGAAGGCCGATGACCTCAAGGGCGTGAAATTCCGCACCGTCGGCATTTCGATCGATGTGTTCACCGGCCTCGGCGCCGCGGTGAACGCACTGCCCGGCGGCGAAATCGTCTCGGCGATGGATCGCGGCCTGCTCGATGCCGCCGAATTCAACAACGCGTCGTCGGACCGCATTCTCGGCTTCGCCGACGTCTCGAAAGTCTGCATGCTGCAGAGCTATCACCAGAATGCCGAGCAGTTCGAGATCCTGTTCAACAAGACAAAATACGACGCTTTGCCCGACAAGCTGTGCGCCATCATCACTGCTGCGGCCGAGGCGGCGGGACAGGAAATGTCCTGGAAGGCCATCGACCGCTATTCGCAGGACTACGCGGACCTGCAGGGCAAGGACAAGGTGAAGTTCTACAAGACGCCGGACTCGATCCTGCAGAAGCAGCTCGAGGTCTATGACGAGGTGGTCGCCAAGAAGTCGGCGGAGAACCCGCTGTTCAAGGAAATCGTGGAATCGCAGATGGCTTTCGCCAAGCGCGCCACCCAGTGGGAGCAGGACACGGTGGTCAATCGCCGCATGGCCTACAACCACTATTTCGGACCGAACGCGAAGAAGAAGACCTGACGCGATCAGGCGCACGTGCCCCGCATCATCCGGGACCGCTTCCCGGATGATGCTTTGCTGTTGCCTGAACCTGCCGTGTTTCGCCTGCCCGTGCTCTCGTAAACTGGCCTCCATGCAATGACTGCCGAGCGTTTCCTGCACTCCATCGATGGCATCAGCACCTTCGCCGGCAAGGCTGCGGCCTGGCTCATTCTGGGATTAATGGGCCTCGTCTGCGCCGAGGTGTTCAAGCGCTACATGCTGAACATGCCGACGGCGTGGATCTTCGACGCCTCGAACATGCTCTATGGCACGCTGTTCATGCTGTGCGGGGCCTATACGCTGGCGCAGAACGGCCATGTGCGCGGCGATTTTCTTTACAGCTCGATGAAGCCGCGTACGCAGGCTTCGCTCGATCTCGTGCTCTACATCGTATTCTTCCTGCCCGGCATCGCGGCGCTGGTCTATGCCGGCTGGGATTATGCGGGCGATTCCTGGCGCATCCGCGAACATTCCAACGTCACCGCCAACGGTCCGCCGGTCTATCACTTCAAGGCAATGATCCCACTGGCCGGCGCGCTGTTGCTGTTGCAGGGGATCGCCGAAATCGCGCGCGCTGCGATATGCCTCAAGACCGGCGTATGGCCGAGCCGGCTCAAGGACGTGTCCGAGATCGACGTGGTCGAGGAGCAGCTGGCGCTCTCGGAACATGTCGATGACGAGACCCGCCGCAATGCCATCGCGCATGCGCAGGACATCGAGGAAAACGCGCGCCAGCGCGGCATGGGTACGGAGACGCAGAAATGAGCGATCCCGCCCTCGGCCTGCTGATGCTCGGCCTCATCGTCGTCGTGATCATGCTGGGCTTCCCCACAGCTTTCACGCTGATGGGCCTCGGCATGTTCTTCGGCTTCGTCGCCTATTACCGCGCCGGCGAATCCTGGGCCGACAACCACATCTTCGACCTGATGGTCCAGCGCACCTACGGCGCCATGACCAATGACGTCCTGATCTCCATCCCGCTCTTCGTGCTGATGGGCTATGTGATGGAGCGCGGCGCGCTGGTCGACAAGATGTTCTATTCGATCCAGCTCGCCTTTCGGCGCGTGCCGGCATCATTGGCCGTGGCGACGCTGATCGTCTGCACCTTCTGGGGCATCGCCTCCGGCCTCGTCGGCGCCGTCGTCGTGCTGATGGGCGTGATCGCCTTCAACCCGATGCTGAAGGCCGGCTATGACGTGAAGCTCGCTTCGGGCGTGATCACCGCCGGCGGCACCCTCGGCATCCTGATCCCGCCTTCGGTGATGATCATCGTCTATGCGGCGGTGGCCGGACAATCGGTGGTGAAGCTCTACGCCGCCGCGATGTTTCCGGGATTCTTCCTGGCCTTCCTCTATCTCGTCTATGTCATCGGCTGGGCGCTGCTGAATCCGCGGATCGCGCCAAAGCTCGCCGAGAGCGAGACGCGCGTACCGGTGCGCCCGTGGATCAGCGATCTGCAGCAAGCCTATTCGCACAAAATGCTGCCGGCTTTGCTGACGGCCGCCGTCGCCCCATCGCGCGCGATGGCGCTGACCATGGATGGCGTGCGCGTCGGCTATGGCACCATCCTCAAGAATCTCGGCTTCGCGCTGGTGCCGCTAATCCTTGCGCTGTCCACGCTGTGGGCCGCGTGGTGGTATGTGGTCATCCATCCGCAGCCCGATGCTCCTTCGCCTGCTGCCATCACCGAGCGCGTACAGACGGGCGATGCGAGCAAGGCAGAGCCTGCAGAAGAGAAGCTCGAAGAACTCGGCGCCGCGCAATCCGGCTCGGCGCAGGAGAGCGAACCCGAAACGCTGCAGCAGATGGGCAATGCCGAGCTGCAGACGAGCAATGCGCCTGCCTATGCGGGTCCGGCACCGGAATTCTACACCTATTTCGCATTCACCGCCGCGATCATCGCGCTGTTGCTGTTCTATTACTACTGGACCATGGGCGCGGAGCAGTTCGAGGTGCTGCGGCTGCTGACATCATCCGTCATGCCGCTGGGCATCCTCACCGCCGTCGTGCTTGCGGTGATCCTGCTCGGCATCACCACGGCAACGGAGTCGGCCGCGGTCGGCGCCGCCGGCGCGTTCCTGCTCGCCTTCCAGGCGCGCACGCTGGACTGGAAGCGTACCAAGGAAGCCGTGTTCCTGACAGCCAAGACGACATCCATGGTGTGCTGGCTGTTCGTCGGCTCGGCGCTGTTTTCAGCGGTGTTCGCCATACTCGGCGGCCAGGCGCTGCTCGAAAGCTGGGTGCTGTCGCTCAATCTCACGCCGCTACAGTTCATGATACTGTCGCAGGCGATCATCTTCATTCTGGGCTGGCCGCTGGAATGGACCGAGATCATCGTGATCTTCGTGCCGATCTTCCTGCCGATGCTCAAACATTTCGGTATCGACCCGATCCTGTGGGGCGTGCTCGTCTTCGTGAACCTGCAGGCCGCATTCCTGTCGCCGCCCGTGGCGATGTCTGCCTTCTATCTGAAGGGCGTGGCGCCGAAACACGTCACGCTGAACCAGATCTTCGGCGGCATGATGCCCTATATGGCCATCGTCATCATCTGCATGGTGCTGATGTATCTGTGGCCAGGCCTGACACTCTGGCTGCCGAATTACCTCTACGGGAACTGATCCAGCGACCTCGCCACCGCCGGGCGCGGTGATGGCGCTCCCTCCTCCCGGAATACCGCATGCCAGCCCTGCTCTTTGCAGGCCCCTTTGTATGATGTACATCATTCATTAAATGAGGTTCATCATATGACAGTCCGCACCGCTGAAACGATGGCCGCCACTCCGCCCCACGAAGCCGTCTCCACCGCTGCGCAGATTGCCGTGCTGGCAGCGCTTGCCTCGATCGGCACGCTGGCGACCAATATCCTGCTGCCATCGCTGCCGCAGATGGCCCTTGCGCTCCAGGTAACAACGCCCGCAGTCACGGCCTCGATCACGATCTTTCTGGTGGTGTTCGCGCTCGGGCAACTCGTGGTCGGGCCGATTTCGGATCGATATGGGCGACGCATGCCCGTCATGGCCGGCTTCGCCGTCTTCATTGCCGGCAGTGTCTGGTGTGGCCTCGCAACCGACCTGACGTCCCTGCTGATCGGCCGCGCCATTCAGGCGGCGGGCGCCTGTTCGACCTCGGTACTGTCCCGCGCCATCGCGCGCGACCTGTTCAGCGGCGCGGCGCTGGCGCGGGTGCTGACGCTGGTGATGATCGCCCAAGCGGCGGCACCCGGCTTTTCGCCGCTGCTCGGCGGCGGACTGGATCATTTCTTCGGCTGGCGCTCGGAATTCGTGTTTGTCGGCGCATTCGCGCTGCTGTCCGCGATCGCCTTCACGGTCGTGCTCGGCGAGACCCATAATGCGACACGCATCCCGCTCAATCCGATCGCCATCGGCACCACCTACGGCAAGCTCTCGACCAACCGGCATTTCCTGATCCCGGCCGCGACAGTCAGCCTGATCATGGGCGGCTTGTTTTCGATGTTCTCGGCGGCACCGCGCATCCTGATCGAGGGCTACGGTTTCACGCCGATCGCGCTCGGTCTGTTCTTTGCGGGCACGGTGATGGTCGTGTTCGGATCGGGCATGCTAGCCGCGCGCCTCGCACCGCGCTTCGGACTGGAGCGCGCGATCCGTTACGGATTGCTGATCGCCTTTATCGGCGGCGCCGCCATCCTCGCCACGGCCTATGCGCACGCCAATGTGGCGACCTTCATCGCCGCAACCTGCGTCTTCCTGCTCGGCATGGGCGTGGTCAATCCGCTCGGCACAGCGCAGGCGCTGTCGCCATTCGGCACCCATGCAGGTGCTGCCTCCGCACTGCTCGGCTTCTGGCAAATGACGGGGGCAGCGATCGGGGTATTCCTGGTCGCAACCATCGTTCCGGACGCGCTGCAGGCACTCGGCATCGTTCTCACCGCCGGCTGCCTGCTCGCAATACTGCTCTATGCCATGCGTCCACGCATGCCTCCGGCCGGCTAACGCGTCAGATAGCGCTCGTAGCCGCCGCGCACCACCTCGTCGCTGTCGATCTCCGGATCGAGCGTGTAGAGATCCTGAGCGCGGCTGATGCCACGCAGGGCATAGCGACCGGTCGAGACGAGATATTTGCGGCCGGCGCTATCCAGTCCGCTCTGGAAGGCCGATGAGGTGAGCAGAGACCGATCGACAGACGAACACATCGAAGCGATGCGGCTCACCTCATTCACCGACGGGCCGACCACGGTGAAATCGAGCCGTTCGTCGCTGCCGATATTGCCGTAGAACACCTCGCCCTCGTGCAAGCCGACATAGGCTGTGGTGACTGGACGGTCAGCAGCCTGACGCTTGGCATTCAGCGTGGCGATGTTCTTGCGAAACCGGTGCTCGGCGTAAAGCGCATTGCGTTTGGCCTTCACCATGTCATCCGCGGTGAACATGGCAAGGACGCCGTCACCGATCAGCTTCAGCACATCGCCACCGGAATCGTGGATCGCGTTAATGGACGCCTCGGCATAGTCATTTAGAAAGGGAATGATCTCGTCGGGGCCGATCGCCTCGCTGATACCCGTGGAATTGCGCAGGTCGGAGAACCACAGCACCGCCTTGATCCGTTCGGTCACGCCGCGCGTGATACGGCCGCGCAGGACCTGCTCTGCGGCGTCGCGGCCGAGATAGACGCGCCCCAGCGTGCGGGCAATTTCCATCTGCGCAGCGGACTTCAGTGCAAGACCGAGCAAGGGGACGAGTTCGCGGAGCGCCGACATCTGGTCTTCATCGAATCCGGCTTCGCGGCGGGTCGTCCAATGCGAATAGACGCAGTCCATGTTTCCCATGGAGCCCTGTTCGCCGAACCTGTGCACAAAGACGGCGCCATGCCGGTGCCCTTTGTCGCGCAGGCTCTGGATCATATTGAACCGTTCGCAGACGGCCGGGTCGAACAGATCGAGGCGCATTTCGCTATGCCCCTCTTCCAACATGTGGAAGAACACTGAACGGCGCCACGCTTCCGCAGCGTCGCCAGTCGCCGTCGAGCCATATTCGAACATCTCGCTTTCATTGGTCGGCCGGTCGCTCCAGCGAAAGCCGCGTCCTTCGAAGAGAGGATGCAACGTGTCGAGAAACACCTGCCCGCGCGACAGCTCGATCCCCATGGCAAGGCAGCGTTCGCAGAAGCCACGGATCAGGTCGCTTTCAGGCGAACCGGTGAGACCCTGGCCAGTGAGCCAGTTCATCAGTTCGATACGGGGGGCAGTGTCCATTCCCAAACTTTCTTCCGTCACGACGGGCTCGTCCCGCCTGCAGGGCCGGCGCGCCTCCGCGGCGAAGGTTCGGCCATCCGCATCTCTCATGCCATTGTGCCAAGACGGAGATACCCGGCACAAGGCCAGGTATCATGGCACTATTGGCAATCACGCATGCGCCCCCAGCTCCTTTTGCGGAATCACCACCGAGCCCGGGAACAGGCGACGGATCAGGATGTAAAAGATCGGCGTAAAGATGAGACCGAAGATCGTCACACCGATCATGCCGAAGAACACGGCCACACCGACCGCCTGCCGCATTTCCGAGCCCGAACCCGACGAGATCACCAAGGGTAGCACGCCGAGGATGAAAGCGAAGGACGTCATCAGGATTGGACGAATACGCAGTCGGCACGCCTCGATCACGGCCTCGAGCTGATCGCGCCCCTCCTGCTCGATGTCGCGGGCGAACTCGACAATCAGGATGGCATTCTTCGCGGCAAGCCCCACCAGCACCACAAATCCGATCTGGGTGAGAATGTTGACATCCTGCCCCATGATACGAACGCCGATGGTGGCCGCGAACAGACACATCGGCACGATCAGGATCACCGCAAACGGCAGCGACCAGCTGCCATATTGCGCGGCCAGCACGAGATAGACGAACAGCACGCAGATCGGGAAGACATAGAGCCCCGCATTGCCGGCGGTGACCTGCTGATAGGACAGATCGGTCCATGCGAAGCTGAAGCCGCTCGGCAGCGTCTCGTCCGCCAGCTTCTTCATGGTGTTCAGTGCCGTGGTCGAGCTAACACCGGGTAGCGTGTCGCCCTGAAGTTCTGCAGCTGGATAGAGATTATAGCGCGGCACGCGGTCCGGTCCCGACCTGTCCTCGAAGTTCACGACGCTGCCGAGCAGCACCATATTGCCGTCAGCATTGCGGGTCTGCAGCCGCGCGAGGTCGGAGCGCTCCTTGCGGAACGGCAGATCGGCCTGTGCGGTGACGTGATAGGTGCGACCCAGAATGTTGAAGTCGTTGACATAGGCCGAGCCGAAATAGACCTGGATCGCATCGTTCACATTGGTGATCGGCACATTCAGCATCTGCGCCTTCTGCCGGTCGATACCGACAAAGACCTGCGGCGTATTCGCCGTGAAGGGCGAGAACACCGAGGTAAGGCCTGGCGCCCGGCGCGCAGCATTGACGAGTTCGTCGGTCGCTTTCTCGAGCAGATCGGGACCCCTGCCCTGATTATCGAGAATGCGCATGGCGAAGCCACCGCCAGTGCCGATGCCGGACACTGCCGGCGGCGGCACCACGATCACCAGCGCGCCTTCGATGACCGACAACCGCTTGCGCAGTTCGGCGGTGATCTGTGTCGCCGTATGGCCCTGCTTGGCGCGCTCCTCCGCATCGGCGAAGACGGGGAACAGCGCAGCGGCATTGGAGGCTTGCGTACGGGTCGCGCCGTTGAAGCCGGCGAAAGAGGGTACGCGGACGACGCCGGGCACATCGAGTGCAATACGCTCGATCTCGCGCACGACTTCCGTCGTCCGCGTCAGCGATGCCGCGCCGGGCAATTGCACGACGACAATGACATAACCGCGATCCTGCGCCGGAATGAAGCCCTGTGGCGTTGCATAAAGCAGCCAGCCCGCGCTGCCGATCAGCGCTACATAGACGACCAGCATCAGCACGAGGTGATGAATGACGAAACCGGCCGCGGTGCCATAGGCATGGGAGAGCTTGTCGAAACCGCGATTGAACACGCCCGTGAAGGCATTCCAGCCGCGCGCGACCACATTCCAGCTCGCTGGCGGCTTCTTGTCGTGATGCTGTTCGAGGATCATCGAGGCCAGCGCCGGCGACAGTGTCAGCGAACAGAAACAGGAGATCGCGGTCGCCACCGCAATCGTGACGGCGAATTGCTGGAAGAACTGTCCGGAGATGCCGCCGATAAAGGCCGTCGGCACGAACACGGCGCACAGTACCAGCGCGATCGAGATCAGCGCGCCGCCAACCTCGGTCATGGTCAGCAATGCCGCCTCGCGCCGCGTCTTCCCTTCGGCAAGATGCCGCTCGACATTCTCGACAACGACAATGGCGTCATCCACCACGATGCCGACCGCGAGCACGAGACCGAACAGCGTGAGATTGTTGATCGAGAAGCCGAGCGCCGCCATGACGGCGAAGGTGCCGACCAGTGACACCGGAATGGCCATGATCGGAATGATCGCCGGCCGCCAGCCCTGCAGAAAGACGAGCACGACGATCACGACCAGCACCATGGCCTCGTAGATCGTCTTGATCAGCTCATGCACCGACTGGGCGATGAATTCGGTCGGATTGTAGCCAATATTGTATTCGAGACCCTTGGGAAAATCGGCTTTCAGCTTCGCCATGGTCTTGGCGATCGCGTCCGCCGTGGACAGCGCGTTCGATCCCGGTCGCTGCGAGACTGCGAGCGCCACCGCCGGCTTTTTCAGCAGAAAACTGTTGGTCGTATAGGACAGCGCACCGAGTTCGATCCGCGCGACGTCGCGCAGCCGCACGGTACGGCCGTCGCTGCCAGCCTTGATGACGATATTGCCGAATTCGGATTGATCCTTGAGACGTCCGGTAAAGGTCAGATTCGGCGAGAAGGCGCGATCGGAGATCGGCGGCTCGGCGATCTGGCCGCCGGCGATCTGGATGTTCTGCGCACGGATTGCCGCAATCACGTCGCCCGCAGTCATGCCGAGATTGGCGATCTTGTCGGGATCAAGCCACAGCCGCATGGAATAATCGCGCGCGCCGAAAATCTGGATGTCGCCGACGCCATCGAGACGCAGCAACTGGTCGCGCACATTGCGCAGCGCGTAGTTGGAAATATACAGCTGATCGTAGGTATCGTCGGGCGACAGCATGAACACGACCATCATCAGGTCGGGCGAGTTCTTGCGGGTGACGACGCCGTTGCGCTGCACCTCCTCAGGCAAACGCGGTTGCGCGATGGCAACGCGATTTTGAACCAGCACCTGCGCCTTGTCGAGATCGGTGCCGAGCTTGAACGTGACGGTGATGTTGAGCTGGCCGTTCGAGGTGGCCTGGCTGTAGAGATACAGCATGTCCTCGACGCCGTTGATCTCCTGCTCGATCGGCGTCGCCACGGTCTCCGACACGGTCTGCGCGGAGGCGCCGGGATATTGCGTGGTGATGACCACTGTCGGCGGCGCAACTTCCGGATATTCGGACACCGGCAGCGTCGTGTAGGCGATGGCACCGACGATGATCAGCACGATGGACATCACCATCGCGAGGATCGGACGATTGACGGAGAGGCTGCCGAGATTCATGGCTTGGCGCCGCCTGCAGGAGCCATGGGCTTCACTTCGCCCGCCTTCGGCGTGACCTTGGCGCCGACACGCGCGCGCTGCAGACCGTCGATGATGATGCGATCGTCGGTCTTGAGACCCTCCCGGATCACCCGCAACCCGTCATCAAGCGGGCCGAGCGTGACGGGCCTCGCCTCGACGGTATCGTCTGGCTTCACCACCATCACTATTTTTCGGGATTGATCGGTAGCAACGGCCGTATCGGGGATCAGCAGCGCTTCATATTCACCGCTGGCGATGACGCGCAGGCGCGCGAACTGGCCCGGCAGGATCGACAGATCGCGATTATCGACGATGGCACGACCACGCAGCGTGCCGGTGCCGACATCGAGCCGGTTGTCGAGGAAGTCCATCTTGCCTTCCTTGCTCGGCCTGCTGTCTCCGGTCAGCGTGATCTGCACGGGATTGGGCGTATCGCGCGAACTCGGACGCTTGCCTTCGAACCACAGGCGGCTGTTGCGCTGATAGATGGACTCGTCCATGTCGAAATAAAGATAGATCGGCGCCATCGACACGATCGTCGTCAGCAGCGTCGCGCCGCTGTCGCTGCCATTGACGAGATTGCCGACGCTGACGAGATGGCGGCTGACGCGCCCATCGATGGGCGCGACGACTTTCGTATATTCGAGATTGAGCTTCGCAAGCTTGAGCGCGCCTTCAGCCACCAGAACGGAGGCCTGCGCGGCGGCTAGCGCCTGGCTGCGCTGATCGACGATGTTCTCGGAGATGGCTTGGGTCTTGATCAGCGTGGTGGCGCGCTCGAGTTCTTTCTGCGCGAGATCGACCTTCGCCTTGGCATCGTCCAGTTGCCCCTGGGCCTGCTCGGCGGTGGCTTCATACTGACGCGGATCGATTTCGTAGAGGACGTCGCCGGCCTTCACAACAGCGCCGTCCACAAAGGTCACCTTGGTGACGAAGCCGGTAACGCGGGCGCGGATCTGCACCTGATCGACGGCATCGAAACGGCCGGTGAACTCGTCCCAGTCGGTCGTCATCTTCTTAAGCGGATTGGCGACGGTCACGGGAGGCGGTGGTGGCGCGGCGGCTTCAGGCTTCTTGTCGCAACCAGCAAGCACCAAGGCGGCAATCACAGACAGAACGGGAAAGATCGATCTGAAGCAAATCAAGATAAATGCCCCCAACAAGCCGACTGACCGAACGCAATCGTACATGAAAATTGCGACACGTCGATTTTTTTGCGACGGACTGACGCACCTCGTCCGGAAGGCAGCAGATGGGCGCTGGCGGGACCGTGCGCAATGTGTGGCCAAAGCACGAAAGTTTGAGAGATAAATCCTGTTCATATCCTCCCGTCCTGCGTCGCGAGCGCACGGTCCGGGGGCCAGCCATGGCGAGACGGCGGCGGATCGCCTATATTTTGGCTCCATCATCAGAAGGAACCACTGTGTTATCGCTCGAACTCGGGATCGTCGCGGTCCTGATCGTCCTCAATGGCCTGCTCGCGATGTCCGAGTTGGCGATCGTCTCGTCCCGCCCTGCCCGTCTCGCCGGCCTTGTCGAAAAAGGCGTCACCGGTGCGCGGCGCGCACTCACCCTGGCCTCCGATCCCGGCAAGTTTCTTTCCACCGTGCAGATCGGCATCACGCTGATCGGCGTGCTGTCGGGCGCCTTCTCTGGCGCGACGCTGGGTCAGCGGCTGTCGGACCAGTTGCTCGAGTTCGGTCTATCGAAGGGCCTCGCCGATACGCTCGGTGTGGGCATCGTCGTCACCACCATCACCTATGCCTCGTTGATCATCGGCGAGCTGGTGCCGAAGCAGATCGCGCTGCGGGATCCCGAAGCAGTGGCCGTCCGCGTTGCGCCGGCCATGGTGATGCTGGCAAAGATCTCCCTGCCACTGGTGTGGCTGCTCGACCGCTCGGGCAAGGCGATCTTGTTCCTGCTGGGACAGCGCGGTGCATCGGAGGACAAGGTCAGCGAAGCCGAGATTCACACGCTGGTGACGGAAGCAGAGACGGCGGGCGTGCTCGAGCCCGGCGAGAAGGAAATGATCGCGGGCGTGATGCGGCTCGGTGACCTGCCCGTCGGCGCCGTGATGACGCCGCGCCATGAAGTGGCGATGATCGATCTCACCGACCCCATCGAAACCATCCATGCCGAGATCACCGGCAGTTCGCATTCGCGCTTCGCGGTGTTCGACGGCAACATGGATTCCGCGATCGGCATCGTGCAGGCGAAGGACCTGCTCGGCGCCTTTCTGGCCGGCAGCACGCCGGATATCCGCGCGCTGGTGCGCGAAGCGCCTGTCATCCCCGATACGCTGGATGCGCGCGACGTCGTGCGGATCCTCCGCGAGTCAGCAGTGCATATGGGTCTCGTTCATGACGAATACGGCACCTTCCAGGGCGTCGTGACGTCCGCGGACATTCTCGAAGCCATCGTCGGTGCGTTCCACACCGAAGAAGGCCCGGCCGAACTCGCCTTCCACAAGCGCGAGGACGGCTCCTATCTGATCTCGGGCTGGATGCCGGCGCTGGAATTCCTGGCGCTGCTGGGGATCGAACCGCCGGGCGCCCGCCCGTATCAGACCTGCGCGGGATTTCTGCTCGACGCATTCGGTCGCATCCCGGATGTCGGCGACACCATCGTCTCGCATGGCTGGACATTCGAGATCATGGACCTCGATGGCCGCCGGATCGACAAGGTGATGGCGACCCGCGTGGTCGAGGAAGAGACGGGCTAGCCGATAGCCTCCGGGCCCTCATGGTGAGGAGCGCGCTCTTGCGCGCGTCTCGAACCATGAGGTGAAAGGCTCGGAGCTTGCGGCCATCCTTCGAGACGCCGCGCAGATGCGCGGCTCCTCAGGATGAGAGCGGAACGAGCCCCTTACTCGATCGGCTTGTTGAACTTGTTGGACGACGGCAGGCCCGTCGCTTGACGGCCGGCATCGGCGCGGGTGCCGCGCCAATCCGACAGCTCCTTCCAGCTCATCGAGCGTTCGCGGCCGGACGAGTCGCGCCAGGTCAGACCCGCCTTGGCGTTGAACACGGCAACATCGGACAGTGCAGCACTGGTGTATTTCTGCAGCCGCACGCCCTTGCCCTTCGACATTTCCGGCACTTCGCTGAGCGGGAAGATCACCATCTTGTGGTTGGTGCCGATGACGGCGACCTGATCGGCGCCTTCTTCCACCAGCGTCAGCACGCGCGCCTCGTTCGGCATGTCCACATTGATGATCTGCTTGCCCTTGCGGGTCGCGCTGACGCAATCATCTTCGCCCACCACAAAGCCCTGGCCGTCATGGCTGGCGATCAGGAATTTGCGGCCGCCCTTGTGCACGAACACCGAGACGATGGCGGCATCGCCTTCCATGTCGATGAACAGGCGGATCGGCTCGCCATGACCGCGGCCACCGGGCAGCTTCGCCACATCGAGCGTGTAGAAGCGGCCATTGGTGGCGAGCAGCATCAGCTTCGACGTGGTCTCGGCGAAGAAGGACTGGCCGAGCTTGTCGTCCTGCTTGAAGGTCAGGTTCGACAGATCGGCGACCTGGCCCTTCAGCGTGCGCACCCAGCCCTTGTCGGAGATGACGACGGTGACGGGCTCGCGCTCGACCAGCGACTCCTCGAGCGCGGCGAGATCGTGTTCAGGCGCATCCGCGAACACCGTGCGGCGCTTGCCGAGCGGCGTCTTCGGGCCGAACATCTCGCGCACCTTGCGCACCTGTTCGCCGACCTTCGACCACTGCACAGCTTCCGAGCCCAGGATCTCGTTGATCCCTTTCAGTTCGGCGCGCAGCTCCTTGTCTTCCTTCTTGATCTCGAACTCTTCGAGCTTGCGCAAGCTGCGCAAGCGCATGTTCAGGATCGACTCCGCCTGCAACTCGGTAAGGCTGAAGGTCTTCATCAACACCGGCTTCGGCTCATCCTCGGTGCGGATGATGCGAATGACCTCATCGATGTTGAGATAGGCGATCAGATAGCCGCCCAGCACTTCGAGACGATGCTCGATCTGGCCCTTGCGGTGCTGCGAACGGCGCAGAAGCACTTCACGCAGATGGTCGAGCCATTCGCGCAGGCATTCGGCGAGGCCGAGCACCTTGGGGATGCGGCCCTTGACCAGCACGTTGAGGTTCAGCGGGATCTTGCTCTCGAGCTCGGTGAGCTTGAACAGCGATTCCATCACGAGGCCGGCATCGACATTGCGCGTCTTCGGCTCGATGACGACGCGGACGTCCTCGGCGGATTCATCGCGGATGTCGCCGACCAGCGGCAGCTTCTTGTCATTGAGCAGTTCGGCGATCTTCTCGATCAGGCGCGACTTCTGCACCAGCCACGGAATTTCCGTGACCACGATATTCCAGGCGCCACGGGCACCTTCTTCCACATGCCACTTGGCACGAGTGCGGAACGAACCTCGGCCGGTCGTATAGGCCTCGGCGATCGCTTCCTTGCTGTCGATGATGATGCCGCCGGTCGGGAAGTCCGGCCCCTTCACGAAGCGCAACAGCGCCTTCGACTTGGCATCGGGCTTCTCGATCAGATGCAGCGCGGCATCGCAAAGCTCGGCGGCGTTGTGCGGCGGGATCGACGTCGCCATGCCGACCGCGATGCCCTGCGCGCCATTGGCGAGCAGGTTCGGGAAGCCGCCCGGCATGACCGCCGGCTCCTTCGACTGGCCGTCATAGTTCGGGCGAAACTCGACCGCGTCCTCGTCGATGCCTTCGAGCAGCAGCCGCGCCACGTCGGTCATACGGGCTTCGGTGTAGCGTTAAGCAGCAGCGCTATCGCCGTCGATATTGCCGAAATTGCCCTTGCCGTCGACCAGCGGATAGCGCGAGGAGAAATCCTGCGCGAGGCGCACCATTGCGTCATAGATCGCCTGGTCGCCATGCGGATGGAACGAGCCCATCACGTCGCCGACGATCTTGGCGGACTTCTTGAACGGCGTGCCCGGATCGAGCCTGAGCAGGCGCATGCCATAGAGGATACGGCGGTGAACCGGCTTCAGGCCGTCCCGCGCATCCGGCAGCGCGCGATGCATGATGGTGGAGAGCGCGTAAGCGAGATAGCGCTCCTCGAGCGCCTCGCGAAGCTGCACCTCGTGAATTTCAGCCGGCTCCGGCGGAATCAGTCTTTTTCCCATGGCGGGGCATTAGCGCGGGACGGCGAATCGGGCAAGAAATGAATCAAGATATGCGGTAGAGTATTCCAGCTTCACGCCAACCTTGTCGCCTGAGGGAAGATGGCCAAGTCGATGCCAGAGCCTCATATCCAGTATCACCGTGACGGCAGCGTTTGGGCCCGCGGCCAGCATCTCGATGGTCTGGCAACGGGTTACTGGGAGTGGTTCCGCAAGGACGGCGTCCGCATGCGCTCCGGCCATTTCGACCGTGGCGAGCAAACCGGCGATTGGACCACCTATGACAAGAAGGGCGATGTCTACAAAGTAACCACGTTCAAGCCGAAGGTAGCTACCAAGACCGTTCGCTAAGCGCCCAAGCGGGCCATCTGGCGGATCACGGCATTGATGAAGCCGGATCGCGCATCGGAATGCACCTGCCCTCGTGGCTCCAGCACATTGCGCAGCAGGAAACGTCCGGTGATGTCGAAACCGTCCTGCAGGTCGCGATCGGACAGTCCGTGTTCGGCGGCGTAGCTCTCACGCATGAACGGTGGCAGCGGCATCAGCTTGTCGCGCCACGGCTCGCCGGCCACCCGCGAGACGGCATTCCCGGATTTGGGCGAGACATAGATCAGATCGGTCGTCGCGCCGGTGGCGGCGCAATTGTCGAGATCGAGGCCAAAACCGAGTTCGGCGAGCATCGCGAGTTCAAAGCGGATCGTGTGAATCGCAGCAACGACCGGATGATCGAAGTCATCGAGGATATGTTCGAGCATGGCGAAAATGTCATCATGCGGATCGCGCTCCGGCAACAGCCGCGCCACCGCAGCGAGATGGGTGACGCCGTAGGCCGCATGCGAGGCGCCGAGCAGCGTCGCGGCGCGCAGCCTGGTGCCGTCGACAATGTAATAGCCGAGCTGTTCGTCGAGCCGCGCACGCCAGATCGCCTGCACGCTGTTGCCGGGCTGCAGGATGGGACGCATCCGCGAACCCGCACCACCGCGCACGAGGCCGAGATGACGGCCGTGGCTGCGCGTCATCAATTCGACGATGGCGCCGGATTCGCCATGCCGCCGCACGCCGAGGATGATGCCTTCGTCGGTCCATTCCATTGGAATATTGTAGGATGGGTTGAGCGGAGCGAAAACCCATCATTCTGCCGATGCGGCAAGCTCGGCCGATGGGTTATCGCTACGGCGCTCCGCGCCTGCGCTCAACCCATCCTACGACCTACCCCTTGAACCATTCCCGTGCATCACCCGTAAACGCGCAATACAGCCCGAGTGCCGTCAGGATGCACGACACGATCTCGATGGCGCTGTCGAATTGCAGGCCATGGACGCCAAGCACCTGGAGCAGCGAGAGCACCGAGAAGCTCAGCGAAACCAGCAGCACCCAGCGCGGCCAGCTCTTGCGGCGGTAGGTAGCGAGCCAGACCAGATAGACGAAGAACAGCAGCATGCAGGCGGCGACGAACGTCGCCACCGCAATCGTGCCGTCGGACAGGTTGGCGTCGGCCGTACGGTCCTGAAACGCAATCGATATGCTGTCGAGGATCAGCGACACGTAGAGCAGCACTTCGAAATAGAAAACGTTCTTCGGCAGGTCGGCAGGAACGGTCACGGCTGCACTCACTTGATCGGTCCCAGCTTCATTCCTGCGGGAATTCGAGGCCCATTTCGCGGTAGCGGTTGGGATCGTCGCCCCAGTTCTCGCGCACCTTCACGAACAGGAACAGATGCACGGGAAAGCCGACGATCTCGGTGAGCTCGCGGCGCGCATCGGCACCGATCTGCTTGATGGTCGCACCGCCTTTGCCGAGCACGATCTTACGCTGGCTCTCGCGCTCGACGAAAATCGTCTGCTCGATGCGCACGGAATTGTCCTTGCGCTCCTGCCAGCTGTCGGTCTCGACCGTCGACTGATAGGGCAACTCCTGATGCAGCTGGCGGAAGATCTTTTCGCGGGTGATCTCCGCCGCCAGATGCCGCAGCGGCGCATCCGACATCTGGTCTTCGGGATAGTGATACGGACCTTCCGGCACATCGGCAGCGAGCCGGCGACGCAGATCGTCGACACCGTCCCCGGTCATCGCGGAGATCATGAATGTCTCCTCGAATTTCAGGCGCGCATTGGCATCGGTCGCCAGCTTCAGCAGCCGCTCCTTGGCGACGATATCGACTTTGTTGATGACGAGAATTTTCGGATGGTTGACCTGCGCGAGCTGATCGAAGATCGCCTCCGCCTCCTCGTTGATCCCCGCCTTGGCATCAAGCAGCACGCAGACGAGATCGGCGTCATGGGCGCCGCTCCACGCGGTCTTCACCATTGCGCGGTCGAGCCGGCGCTTCGGCAGGAAGATGCCGGGCGTGTCGACCAGAATGATCTGCGAATGGTCCTCGATGACGATGCCGCGGATCAGCGCACGCGTCGTCTGCACCTTGCGCGAAACGATCGTGACCTTGGAGCCAACCAGCGCATTGACGAGCGTAGACTTGCCGACATTGGGTGCACCGATCAGCGCAACGAAACCGCAGCGGGTGTCCTGCGGGGCGCCTTCGGCTTCGTGGTCTATGTCGTCGTTCAAGTCATCATCCTTCAAGATTTCACGCCTTCGCGCTCCAACATGGCCGTTGCGGCGGCCTTCTCGGCGGCACGCTTGCTGCCGCCCTCACCTTCAGCGGATGCGAGCCCGCTCACATCCACCGCAATTTTGAAATGCGGATCGTGATGCGGACCGGAGCGGCCGACCTCGCGATAGGCCGGCGTCGGCAGACCGCGACCCTGCGCCCATTCCTGCAACACAGTCTTGGGGTCACGCAGCGGGCGCACGGGCTTGCGCATGCGCTCGGTCCAGTTGCGCTGCACGAATGCTTCGGCTGCGGGATAACCGCCATCCAGGAAGATCGCACCGATCACTGCTTCGCAGATGTCGCCAAGCACGGACTTGCGCAGGCGCTGGCCGACGCCGGCGCCGACACTACCGAGCTTGATGCCATCCTGAAAGCCGAGCGAGCGCGCGACATCGGCGCAGGCTTCCTTGCGGACGAGATCGGCCAGCCGCTTCGACAGCTCGCCTTCGTCGCCATTCGGAAAGGCGCGATACAGCATGTCCGAGATCACGAGGCCGAGCACGTGGTCGCCCAGAAATTCCAGCCGCTGATAGCTCTCGCTGCGGCTGCGCTGCGACTTCAGCGCCGAGACATGCGTAAAGGCCGTTTCGAGGAGCTGGGCATCCTTGAAGGCATGACCGATCCGCGTCTCGATCTCCGCGGCCGCAGCCTTGGCCTCGGCGCGCGCGCGCTTCTTGCGCTGGGCCGCCGTCTCCTTCGGCGCCTCAGGCGCCGGGCTGTGATCGTCGGAATTCGGCGCTGCCGTCTCGATGGTTTTGGTGTGATCGTCCGTCATCGCACGATGGAGAAAATGCGGCTCCAGCGCACGGCGGTCGGCCAGCGCCAGATCTGCCAGGCCTGCTCGCCTTCGGCGATCGAGAAAAAGATCATCTGGGCGCGGCCGATCAGGTTCTCGGACGGCACGTAGCCCACCGCCGACTGCACGCGGCTGTCGGTGGAATTGTCGCGGTTATCGCCCATCATGAAGAAATTGCCGGGCGGCACCTTGTATTCGATGGTGTTGTCGTAGAAGCCGTTGTCGACGCAATCCAGCGTCTCATAGGTGACGTTGTTCGGCAGCGTTTCCTTCCAGCGCTTCACCCGCGCCGTCGCATCGGAGCCGCACGGATCCTCGCCGACGAAATCGCTCAGGCGCTCGCGCTGCACCGGCTTGCCGTTGATGTACAGCAGACCCTCTTTCATCTGGACCGTGTCGCCCGGCAGGCCGATCACGCGCTTGATGTAGTCGGTGGTGTCATCCTTCGGCAGGCGGAACACGACCACATCGCCGCGCGCGGGATCGGAGCCGAAGATGCGACCGGAGAAGATATTGGGCGACAGCGGGATCGAATAATGGCTGTAGCCATAGGAATATTTTGAAACGAACAGGTAATCGCCGACCAGCAGCGTGGCCTTCATCGAGCCCGAGGGGATGTTGAAGGGCTGGAACAGGAAGGTCCGGATCACCAGCGCGATGAGCAGCGCATTGATGACGACGCGGACGGTTTCGCCGAAGCCGCTTTCAGTCTTGGTCCCCGAAGTCACGCTCATCGCTTTCCCGATTCCCGCGCCTGGATGCGCGGCTGGTCTTGCATTCTATCCCGGAGCGGCTGGCTCCATTTCAATAAAATGCAATCAATTCAATATATTCCGGCAAAGTCCAGCAAAGGCCTGGAAAGGCGAAAGCGAGAATTCGCGCCGGTTCGGTATCGCAGCAGGTTTATCCGGTTGCGGGGATCGGTGCAACGAACCGTCTCCTGAACATGGCCTTTTTGGCCGCCAGTCGAGGCCGGATTTCTTGGCGAAAACGCCTGTTTTGCATGCGAATCTTGCGGCAACGGTGAGGCGCGCCTGCGTCAGGATTGGGGCGCGCTCGCCACCGCCGAAATGATCACGAAAGCTTGCGCCAGAGGCCAGTCGTCCGTGATCGAGAGGTCGATCTGGGCATCGTGCCCTGCCGGGGTCAGTGCCTGCAAACGCGCCAGTGCGCCGCCGGTCAATTTCATGGACGGTTTGCCGCCCGGCAGGTTGACAACCCCCATGTCGCGCCACCAGACGCCCTGGCGGATGCCGGTGCCGAGCGCCTTCGACATCGCCTCCTTGGCGGCGAAGCGCTTGGCATACGTGGCGACCACCATCTTCTCGCTCTTGGCGCGGCGTTCGGCGCGGGCACGTTCGGCTTCGGTGAAGATCCGATCGAGAAAACGATCGCCATGGCGTTCGATCACCTTGGCGACGCGGGTGATGTCGATCAGGTCGGAGCCGATGCCGATGATCATGCGCTGGCTCGCTTCGCGAAGCCGCGATCCATTGCGGCGCGCATCTGCTTCACGGTTTCGGACAGACCGACGAACAGCGACTCGCCGATCATGTAGTAGCCGATATTCAGCTCCATGATTTCGGGAAGCGCGGCAATCGTCTCCGCCGTCGCATAATCGAGGCCGTGGCCGGCATGGACTTCGAGGCCCATCGACTTCGCCAGCTTTGCGCCGGCAGCAATGCGCTGCCATTCGGCATCGGCCTTGATCAGTTCGCCATCGGTGATGGCATCGCACCAGGCGCCGGTATGAATCTCGATCACAGGCGCCTTTAGCTTGGCGGCCATCTCGATCTGCTTCGGATCGGCGGCGATGAACAGCGAGACGCGGACGCCGGCATCGGTGAAGCGCGCAATGGTCGGCTCCAGCGACTCGCGCTGGCCAACCACATCGAGGCCGCCTTCGGTGGTCAGTTCTTCGCGCCGCTCCGGCACCAGACATACCGCATGCGGCTGCACCCCGAGCGCAATGCGCACCATGTCCGGCGTCGCCGCCATTTCGAAATTCAGCGGCTTGGAGATTTCGGCCTTCAACCGCTCCATATCGGCATCGCGAATGTGGCGGCGATCCTCGCGCAAATGCGCCGTGATGCCATCGGCGCCGGCGGCGATGGCTTCGAGCGCCGCGCGGACGGGATCGGGATGCTTGCCGCCGCGGGCATTACGCAGGGTCGCGACGTGATCGATATTGACGCCAAGGCGGAGAGACGAAGACGGCATGTCAGGCTTTCGCAAGCGGGTGTCGAGAGTTCCTTCTAGCAACATGGCGCTGTCATGGCGAGGATCGTGTAGGATGGGTAGAGCGAAGCGAAACCCATGCTGTTCGTCGACTGCCGCAAGCTCCGCCGATGGGTTTCGCTCCGGCGCGATGCGCCTGCGCTCTACCCATCCTACAACCTACAGCAATCCCAATTCACGCAACTCACGGCGCATCGGCTCGGGCATTGCTTCGATGCTGGCGGCGGCCTTGCCGAGATCGGGCGGCGCGTCCTTGTCGGTGAGATAGCGCCAGCCCTGAAACGGACGCAGCGGACGCGGCGCCACGGTGACGGGCTTAGGCTCCATGATCAGCCGGCAGCGATTGATCCCCTCGCCGTCGCGGAACGGTTCGATGGCAATCAGTTTCTCGCGCAGCGCGATCTCACCGCGGATCACCCAATAGAGCGAACCGCCATCGAGCAGTTCGGTATCGCGCTTCGGCACCATGCGCGTGACATGGATATGCTGCTGTTTCTCGCCGCGCGCCTTGGCGGCGCGCATGCGCTCGCTCAGATAGCTCTTGAAGTCAGCGATGGACTCGCAGCCGACGGCGAGTTTGACGAGGTGCAAAGGCATGCGTGTGAGATCGGAACCGAACAGCGGTCTTACAAGGTGTTATCCACCGCTCAGTTATCCGCCTGCGGCGCGCCCGGTGCAAGCTGAACGGGCGCCGCCGGCGCTGCCGCCTGTGGACGGGGCGCTTCCCGTGTCGTTTCCTTGGGCGCCTCTTTCGGCGCAGCCTGCTTCTTCGGCGCCGGACGCGGCGCTGCCTGCGCATTGGCCGGCGGTTTCGGCGCCGGAGCTGGTGTATCCGTCATGATCGAGATCGGCGGGATCGACGATGAGGACGGAAATTCAGCATTGGTCGGCTTGCCGGTCGGAACAGACGCCGGAAGGCCGGCGAGCGATGCGACGCCGGGAACCGTGGATGTGGCCGTCATCGCCGGCGGCGCGCTCCATACCGGCGCATAGCGCGTCAGTAACCCTTCATAGAACCGCTCGCCCATATTGGACGCGACCTGCTTGTGATCGGTCAGGGATGCATAGGCCGGGCAGCTCTCCGGCATGCAACGGTCGCGCGTCTGCAGCACATAGGCGAACAGGCCGTAGCGATCGCGCTCCACCGCGCGGCGCAGCAGAGACAAGTCAGGCGTCATCGCCTTGTCAGCGGCAGCCACGTCGCCATGGGCACGGAGACGATCGAGCAATACAGCGGAGCTCGACACCGCTGCAGCGACGGACTCCGGCGAAGCAAATACCGATTTCTCGCAGGCCGCGAGCACCATGTCCCCCGCGAGCTCGTCGAGACAGGCCATCGCAGGCAGAGTGCTCGCAAATGACGACCCCACCGAGGCCGGAGCTGCGCCCGCGTTGTCCGCCGTCTCGGAGCTGCGCAGCGTCGCTGCCGCGGCGACGCCGATGGCGAGCAGCGTGATCACCGTCAGCGCGCCATTGGCGACCGACTTCTCGGCGCGCAGCATCGTCACCAGCACGATCAGCGAAAAGAACACGGCCGCGGCGAATGCGAGCCACATGGGCAATGTGGCCGAGCGCCAGAGATGATCGAGCGAAATCGCCCAGGCCGCGTTCATTCAGAAGTCCCCACCGATATTCAAGACGATGCGGCTGCCATGCACCCGCAATATGCTGTTGTTATGGCGACGATATCCGCCGGAACAAGAGCGGATCGCAGCCTGCGCGATCACTCTTCCTCGAAGCGCGGAATCAGGAGGGTTTCGGCGAGCCCCTCCTCCGTCCACTGCCCGAACGCCGGATTCGCCTTCATGGTGTCCATGTAAGCGCGCGCTGCGGGCGATACCTCGATGGCGTAGGTATGAAAGCGGTGCACCACCGGCGCGAACATCGCATCGGCGCCGCTGAACGCGCCGAACAGATACGGGCCGGCCGCGCCGTAGCGCGCGCGACAGGACGACCAGATCTCGTCGATGCGGACAATATTGGCTTTGGCATCATCCGACAGTGCCTTCGCTTTCACCGGGCGATGCAGGTTCATGCCGCATTCGTTGCGCAGCGGCATGAAGCCGGAATGCATCTCCGCCGAGACCGAGCGTGCATGCGCACGGTGGGCAGCGTTTTCGGGCCAGAGCTTCGCTTCAGGGAAACGTTCGGCGGCATATTCGATAATTGCGAGGGAATCCCAGACGGTGACGTCACCATCGATCAGCGCCGGCACTTTCCCCGACGGCGTCACATCGAGAATGCGCTGCTTGTCGGCCGCGCCGGTGTAGAGCGGGATAATCACCTCCTCGAATGCGATGCCGGCTCCCTTCAGGGCAACCCATGGGCGCATCGACCACGACGAGTAGTTCTTGTTACCGATCACCAGTTTCAAAGCCATCATCCACTCCCTGCGATGGGTGCAAAATGCCATGCGCGCGGCAGCGCTGCAATCAAGTTGGGCATAGCCAGAGATTGCCGCCCGCGAGGCGAAGTGGCAGAACCGCAGCCTGAGACGATGGGTGCTGCATGCTGAACTATTCCTGGATCGACGTTTTTGCGCTTGGCTTCTTCATTCTGGAATGGGCCGCCTATGCGATCACGCTCGAGCACAGCAAATATGGCCGCGACAGCCTGTCGGCGCGCATGCATGCCTATCGCGAGGTGTGGATGCGCCGCCTGCTCGCGCGTGAGGCACGGATCGTCGATACCCACATCCTGACCTCGCTGCAGAACGGCACCGCGTGGTTCGCCTCCACCACGCTGATCGCCATCGGCGGCTCACTGGCGCTGCTGCGCGCCACCAATGAAGTGATGCCGATCATGGCCAATCTGCCGATCGGCTTCAATTCGTCGCCAGGCCTGTGGGAGATCAAGTGCTTCGGGCTGATCCTGATCTTCGTCTATGCGTTCTTCAAATTCGCCTGGTCCTACCGGCTGTTCAACTATGTCGCGATCCTGGTCGGCGCGATGCCGTTTGCTGCGGACCGCCATACACCGGAAGCGGAAGCGCATGTGATCCGCACGACGAAAATGTTCGGCGCCGCGGCGCGGCATTTCAATCGCGGCCAACGCGCATTCTTCTTCGCGCTTGGCTATCTCGGCTGGTTCGTGAGCCCGTGGGTATTCATCGTCTCCACCGCGGCTGTCGTGGTGGTGACATGGCGACGGCAATTCGCTTCCAGCGCCTGGCGCGCCATGGGCGAAGATTTGCAAGCGGTGAAGAAAACGCTCGCTGAAGAAGCGGCTAGGTCCCGAAATCCTGCGGCGTAAACGGCAGGTCGAGCACCTTCCATTCGTTGTACTTGTCGGCCGGCAGCATCGAATAAGGCTGGCAGGCTTCGAGCGCGTGCTTGGCCGCCTGCAGCAGCAGCGCCGCCTTGGCGGGCCGGCGCACCTCGATCACCGTCGGTTCGGCAACGAGGCGCCCGTCCGGCGACAGCATCGCGCGCAGCTTCACCATGGCGTCGTCGTTGCGCGCCACATCGGCCGGCAGCTTCAGGCAAGTCTTGAGGTGGCGATGGAAGGCCGCAATGTCGGTCTTGGCGACATCCGCCTGTTCGCTCGCCGGTGCGCCGCCGAAACCGGGCAGTCCGAGTATGACACCGTATTTCACCGTGATGTCGGGATCGGTCTGCGGCGGCGCCTGCTCTGCCGCGGGGGGCGGCGATTGCAGCGCCGGGGACTGCAAGGCCGCCTGCTGCTGCCTCGGCGGC